>Ga0209057_1000229_pt1 | contig 51662 bp, 51 predicted proteins | sample GraSoiAngelo_146_FD_185903 | JGI IMG/M metagenome (GOLD analysis project Ga0209057, IMG submission 185903) | Grasslands soil microbial communities from the Angelo Coastal Reserve, California, USA - 14_1009_05_30cm (SPAdes) (version 2) | ecosystem: Environmental > Terrestrial > Soil > Grasslands ...
CCGCGGACGAGGTCGCCGCGCCGATGCCGCTCGCCAGCCTGATCCGGGACCGCTACCTCTCCGGCGTCGCCCGCGGCTGGGGCGACATCGACTGGGCCGGGTTGGCCCGCATCGCCGCGGCGGATGCGGGGCTCAGCCCCCAGCGATCGCCGGGATGACCGTCACCTCGTCGCCGTCCTGGACGGGAGCCGCGAAGCCGCCGCGGAAGCGCACGTCTTCGTCGTTCAAGTAAAAGTTGACGAAGGGATAGGGCTTGCCCTCCTTGTCCCGCAGCCGCGGCGCGAGGGCGGGGTAGCGAGCGGCCACGTCGGCCACGGCCTCGCCCAGCGTCCGACCCGTCGCCTCGATCGTCCGGGCGCCGCCGGTGTGAGCGGCGAGCACGGATGGCAGGTTCAGCGTGATGGCCATGTCCGTTCCTCCTCCACTAGAGTCGTCACCTCCCGCAGCCGCGGCGCGATGACCGGGGCTTCGGGGACCGCTCCCTGCACCGCCTCGACCGTCTTCAAGCCGTGGCCGGTGATGCAGAGCACCACTTCGTCCTGTGGGGCGAATCGGCCCGCGCGCGCCAGGGCGAGTGCGCCGGCGGTGGTGACACCGCCCGCCGTCTCCGCGAACACCCCCGTGTCCTCGGCGAGCAAGCGGATCCCTTCGACGAGCTCCGCGTCGGTCACCGCCGCGGCCCAGCCACCCGTCTCCCGCATCGCCCGCGCGGCGAACGCGCCGTCGGCAGGATTGCCGATTGCGAGCGAGCGGCAGATCGTTTTCGGCACCTCGGGCTCGATCGCGTCTCCGCCGCGCTCCACCAGGTGCACGATCGGCGCGCACCCTGCGGCCTGCGCGCCGTAGAGCCGGGGCAGGTCCCCGCTGACCAGCCTCGCCTCGAGAAACTCGCCGAACCCCTTCCGCAGCTTCGAGAGGAGCGAGCCACCCGCCATCGGCGCGACCACCGCCGTCGGCAGCCGCCAGCCGAGCTGCTCGGCGATCTCGTAGGCGACGGTCTTCGAGCCTTCGCCGTAGTAGCTGCGCAGATTGACGTTCGCGATCCCCCAGCCGAAGTGGTCCGCCACCTGGGCGCACAGCCGGTTCACATCGTCGTAGGTCCCGCGCACCCGCACGAGGCGGGCGCCGTAGACGCTCGTGCCGATCACCTTCGCCGCCTCGAGCTCATCGGGGATGAAGATCCACGCCTTGAGTCCGGCCCGTGCCGCGTGCGCCGCGACGGCATTCGCGAGGTTGCCGGTCGAGGCGCAGCCGATGGTATCCAGCCCGAAGGCGGCGGCCGCGTTGATCGCCGCGGCCACGACGCGATCCTTGAACGACAGCGAAGGATGGGACACCGTGTCGTTCTTCACCCACACCCGCGCGACGCCGAAGCGCCGTGCGAGCGCCGGAGCGTCGACCAGCGGCGTGAAACCGGTGTCGAGCGACCACACCGCATCGCCGTCGAACGGCAGCCACTCCTTGTAGCGCCAGAGCGAGGGCGCCCGGCCGGCGATGATCTCGCGGTCGGGCAACGGGCGGCCCGGCTCGTACACGGGGTCGAGGGGGCCGAGACACTCCTCGCAGATCGCGGTCGGGGCGGCGGCGCGCTCGGTCCCGCAGCCGCGGCAGCGGAGCGGCCGGGCGGTGAGCGGTGGAGAAGCGATGGTAGCCGGCATCTCGAGCCTCAACAAAAAAACCCGGGCAACAACTGCCGCGGGCGGTCGCTTTTTAGCACCTTGTTTAACGTGGCGGCAATACGCGGCAAAGCACCACGAGTCGTCGATTGTCGATTAGCTGCGTAAGAATAGCCTACGACCCCCGAAGGTCAAGGTCACCCCGAGATTCCCAGGCTGAAGCCTGGGCCCGGAGGGCACTGTCCTTAAGGACAGTGATGCCCGGGCCCATCCTTTAGGATGGGGAAACCTGCGCCGCAGGTGACCTCTCCAGCGCGCCCACGAGCCCGCGGATCCGCTCGAGCGCCCGCTCGAGCTCCGTCGCCTCGGTGGCGTAGCACAACCGCAGGTGCCCTTCCCCACCCGGCCCGAACGCCGTGCCCGCCAGCACGGCCGTATACTGCTCGGCGAGCAGTCGCTCGGCGAATGATCTGCACGTGAGGCCGGTGCGCTCGAGGACCCCGCTGATGTCGGGGAAGCAGTAAAAGGCGCCCGCGGGCGACGCACAGCTGATCCCGTCGATCGCCTTCAGCCCGCGGACCAGCAGATCGCGCTTCGCGCGGAGTCCGGCCACCATGCGAGTGACCGCATCTTGCGGACCCGTGAGTGCGGCGATACCTGCGTATTGTACGAAAGTCGCCGTGCAGGAAACGTTGTTGATGACGAGCGTGGTCATCGCGTCGGTGAGCGACGCCGGCATGACCGCGTAGCCCAGGCGCCAGCCCGTCATCGAGTACCCCTTCGAAAAGCCGTCCACGATCACGGTGCGGCCCGACATGCCGGGGAGCGCGGCGATCGAGTCGCGCCGCCCGTCGTAGCGGATCTGCCCGTACACCTCGTCCGAGATGACCCACAGATCGTGGCGCTGCGCCAGGTCGGCGAGCGCCGCGAGGTCGTGCGCCGTCGCCACGCCGCCGGTGGGGTTGTGCGGCACGTTGAGGATGAGCACGCGCGTGCGAGGCGTGATCCGCTCCGCGATCGCCGCCACGTGCGGCGCGAACTCCCGCGTCTCGTCGAGCGGGTAGTAGACCGGCCGCCCACCCGTGAAGCGGACGACGGACTCGTAGATCGGGAACCCGGGGTCGGGGCACAGCACCTCGTCCCCGGGCTCGATCACGGAGAGTGCCGTGCAGAACAGCGCCGGCTTCGCCCCGGGGGTGACCACGACGTTTTCGGCGGCGGCCCGCACGCCGCGCGCCGCCAGCGAGCGGGCGATCGCATCGCGCAGCTCCGGCACCCCCGCAGCGAGGGCGTAGCGCGTGAGGCCGTCACGCAACGCGCGGACGCCCGCCTCCACCACGTGGGGCGGCGTCGGCATGTCCGGCTCGCCGATCTCCAGGTGCACGACCTTGTGCCCCGCCGCCTCGAGGCGTCTCGCGGCGGCGAGGACCACGTAGGCCTGTTCCGTACCGAGCGTGTCGAGCCGTGCAGCCGAGTGCATATCCGGTCCTCGGTGATAACGAAACCCCGGGGCGAGTCCCCCGGGGTCGGGCACTGCGACGCAATTTACCTGCGCGCCTGCTCCCGTGCCCTACCCAATCGGGGGGGCGGGGGTCTACTTGGCGCGCTCCAAATAGGCGCCCTCGCGAGGGTCCACCCGGACTTTCTCCCCCTCGGAGATGAACTCGGGCACCTGGATCGTCACGCCGTTCGAGAGCTTCGCAGGCTTGGTGCTCGCGGTCTTCGTGGCCCCGCGCATCACCGGAGAGGTCTGCACGACCGTGAGCTCCACCACCGATGGGAGCTCGATACCCACGGGGCGGCCGTTCAGCCACTCCACCTGTATGTGCATCTCGGGCTGCAGCCAGTCGGCGTGATCCCCCACCGCTTCGGCGTCGAGCGTGTGCTGCTCGTAACTCGTCGTGTCCATCACGTGCACCCCGCCCTGATCGCGATACAGGACCTGGAACTCCTTCGTCTCGAGCGGCGCCTCGTCCACGAAGTCGGTGGCGGCCAGGCGCGTGTCGAAGGTGTTCCCCGTGACGAGGTTGCGGAACCGCACCTGAACGAACGCCCGGAGGTTGCCGGGGGTGCGGTGGGTGAAGTCCATCACGCGACACGGCTGCCCGTCGATCATGATGACGTGGCCGCGGCGTATGTCTGTTGCCTTCATTACGAACGCTCTCTAGAAGAGGCGGGAAGATAAGCCGGATGGGGGCGGAATCAACGGGGCGGCAACGACCCCTCCAGCGACAGCGGCGCCGTCAGGTACCCCACGCGCTCCCGTTGCCACCACGCGCCGCTCGTGGCCCGCTCGGTCGGCGTGCTGAAGCGGTACCGGTAATAGACGAGCCGCACGTAGCGGGGCGGGGCGCCGGGAAACGGGTTTTCGCCCAGCAGCGCGAGCACCTCGGGCGTCCCGACGAGCAGGTGGCGCAGCAAAGGCACGAGCCATTCCCGGGCACCCTCCGGGTTGAGCGCCGCGAACCACATTTGCCAATCGAGCCGCGGCATGTGTGGCGCCACGAACGCCGGGCGGCGGGTGGGATCGCCGGGCTTCCAGCGGAACCGATACTCGCGCCAATGCACGCTGTCGGCACCGCCTTCGATCACGATCTCGAAGCGCTCCGTGGTCATCACGCGGAACAAGCCGTACCCATTCACCGAGCGCAGCGGAGCCACCGCGTCGAGCAGCGGGTTGGCGAAGGCCCCTCCTCCCCGCGTCCCGGGCAACGTCTGCGCGATCTCGCGCGCGAAGGCGAGGACGCCGAGCAGCGCCAGCAGCGGTGCGAGCCCGCGGACCGTATACTGCTTCCAGCGGGGCTCCGGGTCGCCGGCGGCGAGCCGGAGCGGCAGCACCCGCTCGAGGGCGGCGTCATCGAGCAGCGATAAGCACAACACGATCGCCAGCAGGTTGAAGAATCCGTAGTTGCCCGTCAGCGCGATGCCAAGCTGGCCGAGCACCAGGAGCCCGCACGCCGCGTAGCGCGCGCGGCGCCCGCCCCACCGCTCGGGAACCACGATGAGCCACGGGGCGAACAGCTCGATCGCGATGATCGCGAGCGTCATGGCCCGGTGCGTCCAGTCGGGGAGCCAGTGCGCGTACCACGCCGGCCAGGGAGGGAGCGGTTGAGTCCAGAAGTGGTAGTCGAGGGCGGTGAGGTGCAGCCACGTCGGGTCGCCGCTCGCGAGCTTCGTGATGCCTGAGAGAACCATCAGGCGGAACACGAGCCCCCAGACGAGCCATCGCATGGCGGTGGAGGGCGCGCGCTCCCGTGCCAGGCTCGGACGGAGCTGGGTGGGTCCGTACCAGACAGCCAAGAGCCCCGTCTCGAGCAGGAGCCCGTCCCACTGGAACCAGAGGAACGTCTGCCCGACCACGGCGAGCGATAGGTAGCAGAGCCAGAGGAGCATGAGGACGGGTCCCTGGGCGACCCCCGCCATGAGCAGCACGGCGAGCGCCGCCCCGGCCCAGCCCAGCGCGCGCAGCATCCCATCACCCGCCCCCAGCCAGCAGAGCGTGGGGAACAGCCGGTAGGCCCCGCTCCCGTAGGCAGCGTGCGCCCGCTCGAGGAACCCACCCGCCGGGAGGATGCCGTGATCTCCCACGAGGCCCGTGATTTGCAGCGTAAGCGAGACAAAGGCGACGAAGTACACGACGCCGAGCAGGCGAATGAACAGCCAGCGCGAGAGGACGTAGGTCGGGTGGGCGGTACGGGTTGCCCAACCCTCGGTGATGTCTATCGTTGTGCCCTCGCGGCGAAGACAGTATTAATCATGGAGAACCGTGCAATGCCTTGCGGTGTAGCACCGGTCCAACAGACCCGTTGTCGATGCCTGACACCTATGATTTACGTCACGCCAGTCCTGGCAGGAGGGTGAGAAAGATGACCCGCAATTGCCGTCGCCTTGTGCGCGGCGCATGGCTCCCCATCGCGCTACTCGTCGCCGCAGGGTGCAAACAGGGACCGTCCCCGGAGGTACAGGCGCGCATCGACAGCCTGTCCCAGGCGTCGTCCCAGCGCGACCGGTTGATGCAGGAGGTCGCGGAGAACACCCGCCTCGTGAGCGAGATCAGCCGCGAGCTCGCCAGGGTGAACGTCCCGGCGCGAGCGCTCAAGGTGTCCGGCGAGTCGCCGCTGCGCGCATCGCGCGACACGCTCATCCAGAAGATCCGGTACATGACCACGCGGGTGAAGGACCTGGAGCCCCGGCTCAAGGAGAGCGAGCAGCGTATCAAGGATCTCACCACTCTCTCCGACAGCATGCGGAACGAGCTCGCGTCGACGATGCAGAACCTGCAGGGCGTGATCGCCAATCAGAAGGAGACGATTGACGCGCTCACGCTCCAGGTGGAGACGCTCACCGCCGAGAACTCGGCCCTCCGAGACACGCTCGAGAACATGTCCACGATCTCGAACACGGTCTACTACGTAGTCGGCACCAAGGACGAGCTCGAGCAGAAGGGGATCATCCAGGAGGAGGGGGGCGCTCGGTTCCTCTTCGTCCTGTGGAAGAGCGGGAAGACGCTCGTACCGGCTCGCAATCTCGATCCTGGCGTGTTCACGGTGGCGGACCGGCGTCATTTCACGGAGCTGCCGCTGCCGGCCTCCGACAAGGAGTACCGGATCGTGTCGCGCCAGGACACTTCGGCACTCGAGACGCCGCCGGACCACGACGGCAAGATCAGCGGGCACGCGGTGAAGATCGCGGACCCGGCGAAGTTCTGGGCCAATTCGAAATACCTCATCATCGTCGAAGGCTGAACGCCAACTCGCAGGGGGGCTCGCGGCGCTTGACCGGGAACATCCGGGCCGCTAGCCTCCCCGTTGTGGACCATTTCGCGCAGGCCCCCGGTCTCTTGAGCCCGGACCGGGTGACCTGTAGCGGGGCGCCAGCAGTTTTGTGGTTGGTTCGGTCGCCCGAGCGTGCGTTGGGTCGCACGGGAAACACCGCCGCAACGCGCGCACCAGGGCGCGGGACTTGCGATTGCCCGCCGACGCGTCCGCACGAACTGAACCTGAAGGGGGGCTCATGCACGGAGTGATCAGGCGGTATCGGGTGAGGTTGGGCACGGTGCAGCAGGCGGCCCACTACGCGGAGAAGGGGTTCCTGCCCATCGTCCGCGACATCCCGGGCTTCGTCTCCTGCCACCTGCTGGACGCGGGGAACGACATCCTGACCTGCATCGCCCTGTTCGAGACTGAGCAGGGAGCCGAGGCGGGTGTGCGGGCCTCGCGCGACTGGTTCCGCGACGAGTGGTCGTCGTTCCGGCCGGTTCCCCCGGAGCTGACCCTGGGTGAAGTCCTGGCCCGGGCCACCGCCGATCGGCGCGCGGCAGACCGCCGGCAGTTGGCCCTGGTGGGTGCCGCCACCTGGAGCGGCCCCGAGCGCCGGGTGAACGGCGACCGCCGGATCGAGGCTCAGAGCTGGGCCGCGGCGGGCTAGAGCCCTAGCCCCGAGTCCCCCAAAGGCTTCGTGTAGCTCGTCGAGCGCGGCACTGCCGCGCTCGACGCGTGCGTCGTGCACCCCTTCCCCCGTCCGTGGTCCCGCTGTCTTTTTTCCCGTCCATGGCCCTCTTCCGCCGCCTGCTGCTCGGCGCATCCCGCAGCCCATGGCTCGCGCGGCAGCTGTCCGAGCGGCCGTTCTTCCGCCGCGCCGTGCGGCGGTTCATGCCCGGGGAGGACCTCGACGCGGCACTCGCCGCAGCCGCCGACCTCGCCCGGGAGGGCATGGGTAGCGTGCTGACCCAGCTCGGCGAGCAGGTCACGAGCCGCGACGAGGCCGCCACGGTGCGCGATCACTACCAGCGCGTGCTCGAGGAAATCCGACAGCGCCAGCTGCCGGCTGAAATCTCCGTCAAGCTCACCCACCTGGGGCTCGACCTGAATCCCAAAGCGTGCCTCCAGGACCTGCTGGCACTCGCGGCCCGGGCGGCGGCCGCCGGGTCATTTCTCTGGATCGACATGGAGGAGTCCCGCTATGTGGACGCGACGCTGGAGCTGTTCCAGGCAGTCCGCGCCGCCCACGCGCGCGTCGGCGTGTGCCTGCAGGCCTACCTGCGCCGCACGCCGGCCGACCTCGAGGCGCTGCTCCCGCTCGCGCCCGCCATCCGGCTCGTGAAAGGCGCCTACAACGAGTCGCCGGACGTCGCGCTTCCGAAGAAGCGCGATGTGGACGCCGCCTACGGCGTGCTCGCCGGCCGGCTGCTCGAGCGCGCCGCGCGAGGCGAGGCGCGTGCGGTGCTCGGCACCCACGATCTCAGTCTCATCGCGCGCCTGCGCGAGCGAGCGCTCGGGCTCGGCGCCGCCCCGGGAGGGGGGGCCTACGAAGTCCACATGCTGTACGGGATTCGGGCCGCCGAGCAGCGCGCCCTGCAGAGCGAGGGAGTACCGGTGCGGGTCTTGATCAGCTATGGGACGCACTGGTTCCCGTGGTACATGCGGCGGCTCGCCGAGCGGCCGGCGAATGTGTGGTTCGTGGTGCGCAATCTGTTCTAGTCGTGATCCCCGGGCTTGCGCCCGGGGTCAGTCGAAACTCTTGAGAAGGTGCGTGCGACTTGAGCAGGAACGCCCATCCCGCGACCTTTCCACCATGACCGCCCGGACCTCCTCCCCTCCTTCCGTCCCAGCCGAGCTGGACCGCTGGCGCCGCGAGACGCCGGGATGCCGGGAGCGGATCCACCTCAACAACGCGGGTGCCGCGCTCATGCCTCAGGCGGTGCTTCAGGCGCTCGTCGGGTTCCTCGAGCGGGAAGCGGCGATCGGCGGCTATGAAGCAGCCGATGAAGCAGAGCCCCGCGTACGCGAGACGTACGAGCTGCTGGGGCGTCTGGTGGGCGCGGCGGCCCGGAACGTAGCCATCGTCGAGAACGCGACCGTGGCCTTCAGCCAGGCGGTGTCCGCGTTCGACTTCCGTCCGGGCGACCGCATCGTCACCACGCGCGCCGACTATCCCTCGAACCAGCTGACGTACCTGTCGCTCGCTCGCCGCGCGGGCGTCGAGACGGTGCGGGCGGACGATCTCCCCGAGGGTGGCGTCGATCCGGCCAGTGTGCGCCGGCTTGCGAGCCACCCACGCACGCGCCTCGTCGCGCTGAGCTGGGTCCCGACGAACTCGGGGTTGGTCCAGGACGCCGCTCTCGTGGGAGAGGTGTGCACGGAGCTGGGCGTGCCGTACCTGATCGACGGGTGTCAGGCGGTGGGACAGCTGGCGGTGGACGTCGCCGCGCTGCGCTGCGATTTTCTGGCCGGCACCGGACGCAAGTTCCTACGCGGCCCGCGCGGCATTGGCTTCCTGTACGTGTCCGATCGGATGCTCGAGCGGGGGGCCTTCCCCTTGTTCCTCGATATGCGGGGTGCGGACTGGACCGACCCCGACGCCTTCCGGCTCGCCGATGGCGCACGCCGGTTCGAGAACTGGGAGTTCGCCTACGCGCTCGTGGCGGGCCTCGGGGCGGCGGCGCGTTACGCCCTCGCCGTGGGCGCAGGGGGCCGAGAGCGCGCCCGCCGGCTCGCTGCGCTGCTGCGCCCGCAGCTCGCTGAAATTCCGGGGGTGCGGGTGCTCGATCGCGGGCGGGAGCAATGCGCCATCGTGACCGTGGACGTGGCGGGCCGGGACGCAGCCGACCTCAAACTGCGGCTCCGCCAGCGCGGCATCAACGCGAGCTCGGCGGATCGGACGTCGGGGGTCCTCGACATGGACGAGAAGGGGGCCAGCACCGTGCTTCGCTTCTCACCTCACTACTACAACACGGAGGACGAGCTCGAAACCGCCGTCGCGGCGCTCGCCGAGCTCGCGCGCTCGTGAGCGCCGGCGGCGCGACGGCGGTTTGGCGCGCCGCGCTCGCCGCGGGGGCGCTCATCACGCCGATGGCCCTCGCGGCGCAGGCCCCGAAGAGCCAGCACGCCACGGTGACTCAGCTCGTCGGCACGACTCAGATCACGATCGTCTACAACCGGCCGAGCGCGCGGGGGCGGACACTCTTCGGCAGGGGGGGAGTCGTGCCGTGGGGCAAGGTGTGGTGTCCCGGTGCCGACACGGCCACGACGATCGCACTGAGCAGAAACATGGTGGTCGGTGGGCAGCCGCTTGCGGCCGGGAAGTACAGCATCTGGGCGATCCCCGATCCCGACGAATGGACGCTGATCTTCAGCCGGGCGGCGGACGTGTTCCACATCCCCTATCCCGGCGAAGCCCACGACGCCCTGCGGCTCAGAGTGAAGCCGCAAGCGGAAACAGGACCGTTTATGGAATCGCTGGCGTTTTACTTCCCGGCCGCCGACACGGGCCGGGCGCTCCTCAACCTGCACTGGGGCGAGACGATCGTGCAGGTCCCGCTCGCGCTGAGGTAGCCGCCCGGGTCACTCCTGGTAGGCCTTCCACGCCCGGTAACACACATCAGCCTCATCCAGAAATCCGGCGTGAGTCGGCTGCCAGCCGAGCAGGCGGACCGCCTTGCGCGCATCGATGTGCTGGCTCAGGGCGAGCGCGTCGGCGAAGTCGCCCAGGGTCTTCCGGGCTTCCGGGAGGGGCGTCGGCCGGACGTCTCCCTGGTACCCGGCGGCACGTGCGGCCGCCGTCGCCATCTCGAGTACCGTAAAGCGCGACCGGTCGTTCACGTTGAAGATCTCGCCCGCCAGTCCGCTTTCCCCGATTCGCACGTACGCGTCGGCCAAGTCATCGATGTGAACCATTGGTACGCGATTGCGACCATCCCCCACCACCAACGGCGGCTTCCCGGTGCTCGGCCCGGCGAACCACTGGCCGGTCAGACCACCGGGGCCGCCGTAGACGTCGCCGGGTCGGACGACCAGGCCCCGCACGCCCGCGGCCTGCAACACCAGCTGCTCGTGAGCCGGTCGCCAGGCGACGAGCCTGGTGGGATTCGGGGGGGTCGTCTCGTCCACCATGCGGTCGCCGGTGTCGCCGTACACCCACGCCCCGCTCGTGAAGACGAACGTCTTGGGCTTCGCGCCCCGGCGCCCGGCCTCGAGCAGCGTGTCGATGGCGCTCTTGTCCTTGGCCACCCCACCCGCTGCGTAGTCGAACGCCGTGTGGACCAAGAGGGCACAGTGGCTGGCGACCTCGAGATAGGTGTTCGGGTCAGCCAGGTCACCGATAACCGGCTCGATCTCATGCTGCGTAAGGCGACGCGCCTTCGCCTCGCTCCGGGCCAGGCCCAGGACCCGATGTCCCGCGCGCCGCAGCGCCGCCGCGACGGCGAACCCGATGTACCCCGTGGCTCCCGTGACGAGGACTTGCATTCACGCAGAACCGTCGCGGACGTGCCCGGGTTCCCCCGGGTCCATACGATCGTCCACGCCCGTGATCCGCTCGAAGCGCTCCTGAACCCGTCCCGCTTGGCGCTCGCTCTCCTCGAAGCGCTTCTGAGCATTGGCGAGGTGCGCGCCGACCCCCTGGAACGCGGCCCAGAACCCCGCGAACTGCTGGCGGAGCCCGCCGAGCTGCTCCTGGATCTCACGGGCCTGCTGCTCCACCCGCATGCCCTTGAGCCCGTGGAGGACCACCAGCAGGTACGCATAGAAGGTGTGGGGCGACACGGGGATGACGCGACGGCGCAGCGCGTGCCCGAGGACGCTCTTCGCATCCCCCGGATCTTCCGCGCGCAGCACCGCCTCGTAGTACACGTTCTCGGCCGGGATGTACATCAGCGCGAAGTCATAGGTGCCCTCGTCCGGCCGGATGTACTTGTCGGCGATCTCGTCGATCCGCTCCTTGAGGGAGCGCGCGAACGCGCGCATCTCGCGCTCGGCTTCGGCGCCGGTCGCGGCGAGCAGCCGCCGGCACGCCTCGAGCGGAAACTTCGCATCTACGGGGACCAGACGGTCGCCCAGCCTGAGGGCCGCATCGACCCGTTCACCGGAGCGGAACGCGTGCTGCATCTGGTAATGGGAGGCAGGGAGGATCTGTCGCAACAGCTCTTCGAGCCACACCTCGCCGATCGTGCCGCGCAGCTTGGGGACCTGGAGCAGCTGCTGCACTTCGGTCACGGCGGTGCCCATCGACTCGAGGCGTTTCGTCGCCTCACCGAGCGCCCCGAGCCGCTCATGCACATCCCGCAGCGCGCGTGTCTGGTCCGCGCTGCCCCGGAGGAGCACGAGCGCGAGCAGCACGACGAGCACGACGATCGCGAGCGCGACCGCCGGTGACACTCTACGGCAACCTGGTCATGGCGCGCGAAATCTACTCTTGGTAGGCTCGGATTCGCTCCCCGTTTCCCGCCGCGCGTGCCTGGATGAGCGCGGCACCGGCGTGCTCGAGGAGGCGGTCGGGCGCGAGCGGGGTCGCGTGTAGGTCGGCAACGGCCTCGTAGCCGGCGCGGACCAGCAGCGGAGGCAGCCCTCGGGGTCTCGGGCCCGCCGTCTGGAGCGCCTGGGTCAGTCGTCGCGCCATCTGCACGGCGCCCGCGGGGGTGGTCGACGGGGCGAGCACCGCGAACTCGCTCCGGCCCAGGCGGCCGATGGCGTCCGACGCGCGTCCCCGTGCCTGGAGGACTTCCCCGGCGTACGCGACCGCCACCGGTGGCGCCGCGAGCAGGGCGGGACGGACGTCGTGCGACTCCAGCTCGACAGCGAGCGCCACGCAGGCGAGCGGCGCGTGACGGCGGAACGCGTCCGAGACCAGCTCGCGGGCGCGCCGCTCGAGCCCGCGCATCGTGTACAACCCGCTCGCCGGCTCCACGGCGGCCTCCTCAAGAGCGCGATCCGTCTCGAGCTTGACGCGGACGAAGGCATCGAGCTTCAGGCCCAGCTCTTCCGAGTTGATCACCAAGCTCAGGTAATCCCACGCGCCGGCCTCGAGCGCGGCGAGCCGCTGCTGCTTGGTCGCCGGCGTCGACGTGATCATGAAAATCGGCGTGTGCCAGGAGACCGCGCGATTCTGCCGGAGGGCGCGGCACACCGCAATGCTGTCCAGGTCTTGAAGGTTCGCGTCCATGAGAACGACGTCGGGCCGCGCGGCGGGTGCCCGGTCCAGCAGCTCGCGCCCGCTCCCCACGGACACGACCCGATACCCCAGCGGCTCGAGCATGCTGTCGAGCGCCTGGTTGAGCCACGTTCCCGAGTTGGCGATCAGCACGGCGGGTGGGCGGGGGAACGGCGTGCGCGGAGGCAATGTCGGGCCCTCAGGGTCAGGAGTGCTGCCATGAATGTGTGCCGGTGCCCCGGGGATGAGAATCGGGCGAAACCCTAGCTCCCCGGGGGAGAAGACCCGGGGTCAGGGCGTGATCAGGCCTTCCCGGATGGCGTAGCGGACGAGGCCGGCGACGTCGTGGACATTCAACTTCTTCATCACGCGCGAGCGGTGAAACTCGGCGGTCTTGGGGCTGATCGCGAGCAGCGCGGCCACCTCCTTGGTCGACTTGCCTTCGGCCACGAGCTGCACGACCTGCCGCTCACGCGAGGTCAGCCGGCTGCGGTCTTCCGCGGCAGCCGCCCGGCAGGCGTCCACGACAGCCTGCGAGACGCCCGCCCCGACGTAGAACCCGCCGCGCGACACCTGCTGGATGGCCTGGGCGAGGTCTTCCCCCGCCTGGGTCTTGAGCACGAACCCCCGCACGCCCGCGCGTACCGCGTCCGTCACCAGACGGTCCTGCTCGAGCGCCGTCAGCATCACGACCTGGGTTTCAGGACATGCCTCGACGATCTGGCGCGCGGCATCGATGCCGTTCAGGAGCGGCATCATGATATCGAGCACGGCCACATCCGGCTCATGCTGCCGCGTCAAGTCGACCGCCGCCCGACCGTCGGACGCTTCGGCGACCACCTCGAGGCCGTGGCGCTCGAGCAGGGCGCGCACGCCCTGCCGCAGCACGACGTGGTCGTCGGCCAGCACTACGCGTAGCGACATCGTTCCTCCGCGGATCCCGAGCTCCTCTATATGGAGCGACCCGGCACGGCGTCAAGCAGCCTGCGTCACGGCAAGTGTGAAGTACCCGTCCGGTAGCGAGTTATCGGTTACTGTTCGGTCATGCCGGGCGAACCATCCCGCCTCTCCAAGTCGCGCTATCTCGCCGGCCTCCAGTGTCACAAGCAGCTGTGGTGGCGCGTGCACGAGCCCGAGGCGCCGGAGCTGTCCCCGACGCCGGGACAACAGAACCTGTTCGCACAGGGACGGGACGTGGGCGAGCGCGCGCGGCGCCACGTCCCCGGGGGCGAGCTGATCGATCTCCCGTTCTTTCAGTACGACGACAAGGTGGCGGCGACGCGGGAGGCCCTGAAGCGCGAGCCACCGGCGATCTACGAGGCCTGGTTCCTGGCGGACGACACCTACGTGGGGGTCGACATCCTGGAGCGCACGCCCCGGGGCCACACCGTGATCGAGGTAAAGGCGTCCAACAGCCGCAAGCCGGAGCACCTTCCCGATGCGGCCGTGCAGGTGCACGTGCTGCGGGGCGCGGGCCTGCAGGTCGAACGCGCCGAGGTGATGCATCTCAACCCGGAATGCCGCCACCCCGACCTGTCCAACCTGTTCGTGCGCGAGGACGTGACCGCACTGGTCGAGGGCGCGCTGATCGGCGTGCCCGACGAGCTCGCCGCCCAGCGGCGGATGCTCGAGGGACCGCTGCCGGATGTCCCCATTGGGGAGCACTGCACACGACCCTATGATTGCCCGTTCCTCGAGCGCTGCTGGCCCAAGCTCCCCGACCACCATGTGAGCAAGCTGTATCGCATCGAGCGCAAGCGGGCGCTCGAGCTCGAGGCCGACGGGTATGAGACGCTGTACGACCTACCCTCGGACCTGGAGCTCTCGGTGATCCACGCGCGCCAGGTCAGGGCGGTGCAGACCGGTCGCATGGTCGTGGAGCCGACGCTCGCGAAGGCGCTCCCTCAATTTGCGTCGCCGCTCGCGTTTCTCGACTTCGAGACCGTGAGCCTGGCGATTCCGCGCTGGCCGGGGTGCCGCCCATGGCAGCAGGTCCCGGTGCAGTTCAGCGCCCACCGGGAGGAGCGGGGTCGCGGGGGGAGCCTCGTGCATCATGAGTGGATCGCCGAGGGACCGGCGGATCCCCGCCCCGCCCTGGCGGAGGCTCTGGTCGAGGCGTGCGCGGAGGCGCGCAAGGTCGTGGCGTATCATGCGAGCTTCGAGCGCGAGTGCCTCAAGCAGCTCCGCGAGGCCGTGCCGCGCTTCGCGAAGGAGCTCGAGCGGATCGAAAAGCGCCTGGTGGACCTGTTGCCGGTGATCCGGAGGCATGTGTACCACCCTGATTTCGGTGGCGGATTCAGCATCAAGAAAACGCTGCCGGCACTGGTCCCCGGGCTCTCCTACGCCGACTTGTGGGTGCAGGACGGCGAGGTCGCGACGGTGGAGCTACAGCGGCTGATGCTCGAGGGCGACCGGACGCCGCCGGCCGAGCGGGCGGCGCGACGTGAGGCGCTGCTGCGCTACTGCGAGCGGGACACGTGGGCGATGGTGAAACTGCTGGAAAAGCTCAGGAGCTTGGTGGCGGACCAGCTGGAGCTGTTTTGAGGTGATGAACTTACTGGGTCCGACCGTCCCCGGACTCGAGCTCGTTGAGCGCCGACCGCACGGCGCTCGCGTGGCCCCGCTCGCTGCTGCGGTACACATCCTGGGTGCTGCTGCCTCGCACGACGCGATACTCGCGCGCGCCGACGGCGCTGCCGCTGGCGTATTCGCGCACGTCCCACTGGTCCTTCCCGCGACACCGTGGGTAACACTCCCGCACGTGGGACAGCTCTTCCGGGGTGAGAATCGCGCCTTGCAGCTCCACGTGGGCGCGTAGCAAACTCGGAAACTCCTGGGACTCGACGATCATGTGATGGCCCCCAACCGCTGCGACGTCTCAAGCCACGGCCACCACGCACCGGCGCCGGCACTCAACTGCACATACCGCACACCTCACATTAGCGCGGAGGACGATCAGCGGCAAGGTAGTGCTGGCTCACCGCCGCAAAGTCCTCCGGCGTATCCACATCCGTGAGCAGCGCTTCCGGCCGTTCCACATACATCGCTTCGCGTCGGTGCGCCTGCACGACCGCCTTGCCGCACCCCTCCCCCGTCCAGGCGAGCAGCTCACCGAACAGCGCGCGTCGGAAGAGCAAGGGCGGAGCCGTCACGTCGCCGTAGCGCGAGACGACCAGCGGCGCGTCGGTCCCGCGCGCCGCCGCGACCAGCATCGCGAGCGTCTCGACCGTCACGCGCACCATGTCGCCCAGCATCACGACGACGGCCTCGACATCCGCGCCGAGCAGGTTCAAGCCGCGATGCAGGGAGCCGCTCGTGGGGCCGGTGTAATCAGGATTCACCGCGAGCTCGAGCGGGAGGCCGTTCAGCTCGGCGCGCAACCGATCCGCCTCGTGGCCGATCACGACCACTACCGGCGACAGCCCCGCCGCGAGAGCGCGCTGGGCGGCCCGTCGCACGAGCGATTCGCCCTCGAGCTCGAGCAGCATCTTGTTCCTGCCCATGCGGCGCGACGCGCCGGCCGCGAGGATCACGCCCGCGACGCGAGACGGCTCAGTCGGTGGGGGCATGAATGGCGGCGCGGCGCTCCCGGAGCGACCTCGCTCGCCGACCGGAGCGCACGGCGAGAATCTCCGCGATGACGGCGAGCGCGACCTGCTCCGCGCCGTCGGTCCCGATGTCCAACCCTACGGGCCCGTACACCCGCCCTTCGTCCGTCGACCCCTCGGCGCTCAGGTTCCGGAGGATGCGCTCGGTGCGCTGGCGCGGTCCCAGCATCCCGACGTAGGCGACCGGCGCCTTCAGGAGGGCGCGCACGTACGCCTGATCATCCGCGAAATTGTGATTCATCACGACGGCGTAACACTCGGCGTCGAGCGGCAGCGCGTCCTCCAGCTCGTCGCCGGCGCTCTGCACGAGCGCCGCCGCGGCCGGGAACCGGTCGGCGGTGAGGTAGCCCGGCCGGCGATCGACCACCACGACGCGGAAGCCGACCTCGGCGGCGAAGCGCACCAACGGCCGGGCATCGTCGCCCGCGCCCAGAACCACCAGCTGGGGCGGCGGAACCAGCACGTCGAAAAACACGGTGCGGCCCGCGATCTCCTGGATCCCGGATTCTCCGGTCTCGAGCAGCTCGCGCGCGCGCGTGGTCGCGTTCCGATTGAGGTCTGCCGAGCCCAAGTCGCCCTCGGCACCGTCGCCGGTCACGACCAGACGTGTCCCGTTTCCCCTTTCCCGTTTCCCGTCGAGCAGCGTGCAGACGACGAACGGGCGCCGGCCATCCAGCAGCTCCCGCTCCCTCGGCCGCGCGTCCGCCGCCTCGACGAACACATCGACCTGCCCCTCGCACCCCACGCCCAGGTCCCAGGCCGCGATCTCGTCGGCGCTCGAGCAATAGTTCCGGAGCTCCGGCTCCCCCTTTCGGATGACCTGCAGTGCCACTTCGCGTACGTCCTGCTCGAGGCAGCCGCCGCTCACGTTTCCGGCGGTGCGGCCGTCCTCGGCGACCGCGAGCTTCGCCCCTTCGTGGCGGTACGCCGAGCCCCGCACCCGCACGACGGTGGCGAGCGCGGCCCGTGTGCCCGCGGTGCGGGCCGCATGCAGGAAGTCCAGCACTTCGCGCGTTTCAAGCCACTGCTTCATGCAGTCTCTCCGCGAGATGCTCGAGCGATGCGACGGTGCCACACGCAATGAACTCATCCGCGTACGGCAGCGCGGCGACGAGGCCTTGCGTCGCAGGCTCAAACCCCGGCGTCCCGGCGAGCGGATCGAGCCAGATCAACCGTCGGCACGAGCGTCGGAGCACCGCCATCTCGCGCGCGAGCCGCGCCGGGTCGTCGCGCTCCCAGCCGTCCGACACGATGAGCACGACGGCGCCACTCCGTACGGTGCGACGCACCCAGCGGCGGTTGAGTTCCTGGAGGCTCGCGCCGATGCGCGTCCCCCCACTCCAGTCCACCACTTTCCCCGCCACGCGCGCGAGCGCCGCGTCGGGATCGCGCACCCGCAGCTCCCGCGTGACGCGGGTCAATCGCGTCCCGAAGACGAAGACCTCCACGGGTGCCCCGGAGCGCGCCAGGGCGTGCGCGAAGCGCAGCAGGAAGCGGCTGTACCGCTCCATCGAGCCCGAAATGTCGCATACCAGGACGATCGGGCGTGGCCGCGTACGGCGTTGCCAAAACCGCCAGGCCAGGGGCTCGCCGCCCGCGCCGAGCGAGGTCCGGAGCATGGCCCGCGGGGCGACCCGGCGCCCGCGGCGGCCCAGTCGCGGGCGACGCGATGGGCGGAGCGGCAGGCGCGGACGGAGCGCCGCCAGCATCGCCGCGGCGTCGCGCGCCTCAGCGGGCGTGAGCCCCGCGAAATCGGCGGTCCGGAGTGCCTCTTGCACGCTCGCGCCGATGCGTGCCGAGTCGTCCACGACCTCCGTGACGTCCGTGCCCGGCGGCGCGTCGGGACCGAACCGCGCTTCGGCGGGGGAGCCCTCGTTCTGGCGCAACCGCGGCAGCGCGGCGGACACCGCTCCGCGAGCGGTGCTCGCGCGCCAGAAGAGATCGAACGCCGCGTCGTACACGGCGCGCTCCTCGCGCCGCCGCACGAACACGGCCCGCCCCGCCGCCTTCACGTCGTCCCGGCGCTCGAAGCCGAGCAGCGCGAGCACCTCGGCGAAGCGCCGGGTCTGCACGGAGTCGATGGACAGGCCGGCGCGGCGCAACATGCGGCCGAACACGATCACGTTACCGACAAGAGCGTTGCCGGAAACAGCGTTGCCCGCAGTCACGGCTTCACCGCCCGGACCTCGTCAAGCAGCTTTGCTGCTCCGCCCCCACGCAATGCGGCCACGTCCTCCTGATACTTGACGAGCGCCCCCAGTGTCCGCTCCACCTGCTCCGCCTCCAGGCGCCTGGCGCCAAGGGCTTCCAACGCCGCGGCCCAATCGATGGTCTCGGCAATCCCGGGGACCTTGGTCAGATCCGCGGAACGCAGACGCTGCACGAAGGCGACCACCTCGCTCGCCAGCACTTGCGACAGCTCCGGTCGCCGACAGGTGAGAATCGCAAGCTCCCGCTCGGCCGTGGGATAGTCGATCCAGTGATACAGGCAGCGCCGCTTGAGCGCATCGTGCACCTCACGGGTCCGGTTGCTCGTGATGATTACGTGCGGCGGCCGCCCCGCGGGGGCCTTGATCGTCCCGATCTCGGGGATGGTGATCGCGAAGTCGGCGAGCACCTCGAGCAGGTAGGCCTCGAACTCCTCGTCGGCGCGATCCACCTCGTCGATCAGGAGGACTGGAGGCTCCGGGCGCGAGTTCTCGAGCGCCCGGAGCAGCGGCCGCCGGACGAGGAACTCCTCGGAGAAGATGTCCTTCGTCACGGCGCGCTTCGCGTCGCCGCGCGCCTCGAGCAGCCGGATCTCGAGCATCTGACGGGGATAGTCCCACTCGTACACGGCCGTGTTGACGTCCAGCCCCTCATAACACTGCAGCCGGATCAGCTCCGTCTCGAGAACAGCGGCGAGCGTGCGGCCGACGTCGGTCTTCCCGACACCCGCTTCGCCTTCGACGAGCAGCGGGCGATCGAGCGTGAGGGAGAGATACACCGCTGTGGCGAGGTCGCGGTCGGCGACGTACCGTTGGGCCGCGAAGGCGGCCTGGACGGAATCGATCGATGCGAGCCGGTGCGTGCCCATCACCTGCAATCTACTTGAAGCGCGCCCCCTCGCCGACGCGGGCCGCAAACGTGTCCCAGAAGTGCTCCGTGAGCTTCTTGGCGGTGCCCTTCAAGAGCCGAGCACCCACGCTGGCGACCGTGCCGCGAACCTCCGAGGTGGCGCTCCACTTGAGACGGGATCGGTTCGGGGGGATGGGCTCGATCTCGAGCGTGGTGCTCACGTCCACGCCCGACCCGGGGGCCTTGCCGTGGGCCGACATCTTGAGGCTCTTGGGCGGCTTCACCTCGGAGAGCTCCACGTCGAGCTGAAACTTGACCTTCACGGCACCCACCCCGAACCCCGAAATCACCTTGAAGTGCCGGTCGTCGATCGGCTCCACCGACTCGACCCCGGGCGCCACCGACGCCACGAACTCGTGATCGAGCAGCCGCTTCCAGACTTCGGCCGGCGGGGCGGCGATTTCGGGCGCGCCGGAGAAGTCGAGTCGCACTACCCCGCCCGGGCGAGCGCCTGGGCGAGCGCCCGCCGCGCGGCCACCATCCCGAGATGCGTCCGGTACGCCGCCGAAGCGTGGATGTCGTCGTTCGCCTCGACACCGGCGACGGACGCCGCAGCGACTTCGGCGATCAGCTCCGCCTGGCCCTGGGTGCCCACCAGCTTCGCAGCCGCAGGGGCGAGGAACGGCGTGTCCGCGAGCCCGGTGAATGCCAGGTCCGCGCGCGTGATCATCCCCTTGGCGACTGTGATCAGCGCGGCGGCTCCCACCAGCGCGTATCCCGACGCCGCCTGCTCGAAGCTCGCGTACGCCCCCCCCGCCCCCCCCTGTCCCCGCGCCTTTGGCAGGCGCCGGTAGCTGGATCTCCGTGAGCAGCTCGGTGGGCTTCATGGCGGTCGTAAACGGTCCCTTGAAGAATTTCCGGGCCGTCACGGAGCGCTTGCCGCCCTTGGACTGGAGCACGAACGTCGCGTCGAGCACGAGCATCACCGGTGGCATATCGGCCGCGGGATCGGCATGGGCCAACCCTCCGCCGATGGTCCCCGCATTGCGGACCTGTAAGTCGCCGATGTGCTCGGTCACCTCGCCGATGAGGGGGTACAGCGCCTTGAGCTCCGTGGACTCGAGCAGCTCGCGGTAGGTCGTGGCGGCACCGATCTTCACACCGCCACCCGCTCGCTTGATGCCCTTGAGCTCCCGCAGCTGCCCGATGTCCACGAGCGTCTCCGGCTGCGCCAGCCGGAACCTGAGGAGCGGCAGCAGGCTGTGCCCGCCGGCGATCACCTTGGTGCTCTTCCCCATGGCCTTGAGCGCGTCCTTCAAGCTCTTCGCGCGCACATAGTCGAAAGAAGTCGGGATCACTTGGCGCCTCCTCCCCCTCCCCCTCCCGCTCTCGCCTGCTGGATCGCGGCCCACACGCGGGCCGGCGTGAGCGGCTTGTCGATGTGGGAGACACCGAGGGGCGCAAGCGCGTCGCACACGGCGTTCACCAGCGTCGGCACCGAGGCGATCGTCCCGGTCTCCCCCACGCCTTTGACGCCGAGTGGGTTCACGGGTGACGGGGTGACGGTGTGGGCGGTCTCGACCTTCGGCATCTGCGATGCCTTCGGGACGGCGTAGTCCATCATCGTGCCGGTGAGGAGCTGGCCGTCCTCGTCGTACACCACCATCTCCTGCAGGGCCTCGCCCAACCCCTGGATCACGCCGCCGTGTACCTGGCCGTCCACGATCATCGGATTGATCTGGGGCCCGCAGTCGTCTACCGCGATGTAGCGGAGGATCTTGACCTCGCCGGTCTCGGGGTCCACGTCCACGGTGCAGATGTGCGTGCCGAACGGGTACACGAAGTTCGACGGATCGAAGAACGCCGTCGCTTCGAGCCCCGGCTCGACGCCGGGCGGCAGGTTCCAGGCGACGTTGGCCATCAGGGCGAGCTCCCCGAAGGTCTTTCCTTTATCCGGTGAGCCCTTCACCGCGAACTTCCCGTCCTGCCACTCGAGGTCGGCCTCGCTCGCCTCGAGCAGGTGGGCGGCGATCTTCTTCGCTTTGTCCTTCACCCGCTGCGCCGCCACCTTCACGGCGCTGCCGCACACCGCGGTGGTCCGGCTGCCGTATGTCCCCCACCCTTGGGGGGTCGCCTCGGTGTCGCCCGCCACGACCTCGACGTTCTCGACCGGGATGCCGAACTCGTCGGCCACGATCTGTGCGAACGTCGTCTCCTCGCCCTGGCCGTGCGGCTTGCCGCCGATGTAGGCGCGGACGACGCCGGTCGGATACACGCGGACGATCGCCGAGTCGTACAGTCCCCCGCCGAACCCGACGGCCCCCGCCACCTGGGAGGGACCGAGGCCACAGATCTCGCAGTAGGTCGTGACGCCGACGCCCAGATAGCGACCCGCTTTCCGCGCTTTGGCTTGCTCGGCGCGGAACTTCTTGTAGTCGAACATCTGGAGCGCTTTGTCGAGCGCGCCCTGGTAGTTCCCCGAGTCGTAGGTGATCCCGGTGGCCACGGTGTACGGAAACTTGTCCTTGGGGATCAGGTTCTTGCGCCGCACGTCGACCGGATCCATGCCGATTTTCCGGGCGTACAGATCGATCATCCGCTCGAGCAGGAACGTGGCCTCCGGGCGACCGGCGCCACGGTAGGCGTCCACCGGCGTGGTGGTCGTGTACACGCCGTAGATCGTCCCCTCGATGTTCGGGATCGTATAGGGCCCGGAGTACATCAGGCCGTGCAGGATGGTGGGGATGCCGGGAGCCGCCGTGGAGGCGTAGCCGCCGAGCCCAGCGTACACCTTGGTGCGAAGCCCGGTGATCTGGCCGTCCTTCGTGCCGCACATCGCGACGTACTCCACATGGTCACGGCCGTGGATCGTCGCTTTGTAGTTCTCCGAGCGGTCCTCGGTCCACTTCACGGGACGTCCCAGCTGCATCGATGCGAAGCTCACCAGCGCTTCGTCGGCGTAGCCCGGGATCTTGCTGCCGAAGCCGCCGCCCACCTCGGGCGCGATCACGCGGATGCGATGCTCGGGGAGCTTGGTCATCACCGACAGAAGAAAGCGATGGATGTGCGGGTTCTGGCTCGTGATCCAGAGGGTGAGCTGGCCGGTGCCGGGGTTGTAGCTGGCGCACGCCGCGCGCGGCTCCATCGCGGTCGGCAGCAGGCGATTCTGCACGATGCGCTGCTCCACCGTGACCGGCGCCTCGGCAAACGCCTTCGCGGCGTCGCCCCCCGCCACCTTCCACGTGAACGCCACGTTGCCGGGCACCTCCGGGTGGAGCTCGGGCGCCCCCTTTTGTGTGGCTTTCTCGGGATCGACCACTACGTCGAGGGCGTCGTAATCCACGTCGATCAGGTCGAGCGCGTCGCGCGCGGCGGCGCGCGACTCGGCCACGACCAGGGCGACGCCATCACCGACATAACGCACCCTGTCGATTGCGAGCAGTGGATGCGGCGGGACTTTGAGATCGCAGTTCGGTACGTTCCAGGCGCAGGGGACGGTGTTCAGCTTGTCCTTCACGTCGGCGCCGGTGAACACCGCCACGACGCCCGGCGCTTTCTTCGCCTTGGTGACGTCGACCTTGCCGAGTTTCGCGTGCGCGTAGGTGCTGCGCAGCACGGCGGCGTGCAGGAGACCGGGCAGCTTCACGTCGTCGGTGTAGGTCGCCCTGCCGGTGATGAGCCGCGGGTCCTCGCGTCGCTTGATGCCGGAGCCGAAGAGCGTTGCCATGTCGGGCTCCTCCTACCGTGCGGCCGCCGCGGCCTGGATCGCGGCGACGATGTTTTGATAGCCGGTGCAGCGGCACAGATTGCCCGCGAGCGCGTGGCGGATCTCCGCCTCGGTCGGCTTGGGATTGGTGGCGAGCAGATCGGCCGCCGTCATGATCATCCCGGGAGTGCAGAAGCCGCACTGCAGCCCGTGCTTCTCCCAAAACGCCTGCTGGAGGGGGTGGAGCCCCCCGTCACGCTTCAGCCCTTCGATCGTGGTGATCGCGTGCCCTTCCGCCTGCAGCGCCAGGACGGTGCAGCTCTTCACCGCGCGCCCGTCCATATGGACCGTGCAGGCGCCGCACTGGCTCGTATCGCAGCCGACGTGGGTACCGGTGAGATCCAGCTGGTCGCGCAACACATAGACGAGCAGGTCCCGCGGCTCCACCTCGGCCGTCCGCGTGACGCCGTTCACGTCGAGGGTAATGGAGCACGTCCCCGTCATAGAGGTGGAATATGCCCGCCGGCCAAGGGGCTGCAACTCGCCTTGCACCTTACCGCTCCGCGCGTAGCTTCGCTGGACCAGCCGTTCATGAGGAGGTAGCATTGTGAACCGCACCGCGCTGCTGTTGCTGTTCGCCGCTCTGCCGGTGGGGATCGTCATCGCCCCCGCGTCAAGCGGCCCCGATGACGAGTCGGTCTTCGTCCGGGCCCTCCCCGCAGGCCAGCACGAGTCCGTGGTGTACGTCTGGACCAGCGACGCCGATCAGAAGGACCCCGACTTCCTGTCGGTGCTCGACGCCGACCCCGCGTCGCCGAGTTACGGAAAGGTCATCGCCACGGCATCCACGGGCTCGCCCGGGAACGAAGCGCATCACTTCGGCTACACCACCAACGCCGATCGCATCTTCGCCGGCGGGCTGTTCTCGAATCGTCTGTTCATCTACGACGTCGCCACCGATCCGAAACACCCGAAGCTCGTCAAGACGGTCCCCGACCTCGCGGCGAGCACGGGCTTCTCGGGGCCGCACACCTTCTACGCGGTGCCGGGGGGCGTGCTGATCGCGATGCTCGGCTCGAAGGAGGGTGGCGCCCCGGGCGCGCTCGTGAAGCTCGACAACGACGGCAAGTTTCTCGAGGCGCATCCTGCGCCCGACTACATGTACGACGTCGGGATCAAGCCGGAGCTGAACCTGATCGTCACCTCGAGCTGGGCACATCCCCACGCCGTCAAGGCCGGCAACACGCCGATGGACCAGGTCGGTGACGAGGTGGTCGCGTGGGACTGGAAGACCGGCAAGGTCCTCCAGGTCGAGCATCTCGACAAGTCACCGCTCGAGGTGCGCTGGCTGCACGGACCGGCGGCGCGCGGGGGATTCATCAACTGCGCGTTCGGCAACAGTGTGTGGCATTGGCAGGTGGGCAATGACGGGAAGCTCGCGTTCCACCGCGTGATCAAGCTCGCGGACGGCTCGCTGCCGGCCGACATGCGGATCTCCTACGACAACAAGTTTTTGTATGTCTCGCTGTTCGGCGGGGGCGCGGTGCAGCAGTACGACGTCGCCGATCCGATGCAGCCGAAGCTCGTGAGCACCGTGACCATTCCCCAGGCCCAGATGATGAAGCTCACCCCCGACAGCAAGCGGCTGTACGTGAGCAATTCGCTGCTCTCGAACCTGGACGGGAAGGTCCCCTACCGCGTGCGGCTCGTGAACGTGGGACCGACCGGAATGACGCTCGACCCCAAGTTCGACGTGGATTTCGAGCACTTCCCGACGGGGCAGGCGCGCCCGCATGATATGTTGCTGAAGTAAAAAAAACGTCGAGCAGAGGCGTCACGCAGAAGCGTAGCACGAAGGCGTCACGCGAATACGTAGGGGCGCAGCATGCTGCGCCCCTACAGTGCTTTGGCGATTACATTACCGGACCATGCCCCCCGGTCCCGCGTTCCTGTTCGATCTCGACGGCACGCTCGTGGACAGCGTGTATCAGCACGTGCTCGCCTGGCGCGAAGCGCTCGAGAGCGCCGGCATCGAGCTCTCGGTGTGGCGCATCCATCGTCGCATCGGCATGAGCGGCGGCCTGTTCGTCAACGCGCTGTTCCGTGAGACGGGCCGCGAGCTGAAGCCCGAGCAGGAGGCGCAGATCCGGCGCGTGCATGCCGAGGCGTACGCCCGCCAGGTGTCGCAGATCCGGCCCCTCCCCGGGGCGCGCGAACTCCTCACCTACCTGACGAAGGCGGGCGTCCCCTGGGCGATCGGCACGAGCGGCCGGATGGAGAGCGCCAAGCCGACGCTCGACCTGCTGGGGGTCCCGTCCAGCGTGCCCATCGTCACCCGCGATCAGGTGGAGCACGCGAAGCCCGATCCGGATCTGTTCCTTGCGGGCGCCGAGCGTCTGGGTGTGCCCATCGACGAGTCGGTGGTGGTTGGGGACAGCGTGTGGGACCTGCTCGCGGCGCGCCGCGCCCGCGCGTTGGGCGTGGGTCTCCTGTCGGGTGGCTACGGGGAAGAAGAGCTGGAGCGCGCCGGGGCCTACCGCGTGTATGAGGATCCGGCGGACCTCTTGAAGCACCTCGACGAGGTCGGCGTGCGCATCGGGAGCACGCCGCCGTAGGCCAAGCCCCCCAGGCCTCGGGCGTAATCCCCGGGCTTGCGCCCGGGGTCAGTGCGACCCGAGCGCGGGCCGCGCGGCGCGAATCATTCGCGCGATCCGCCATTCGGCGCCGACCCGCAGCATCCACAGCTCATCCTGAGGCCCGGCGCACCCCGGGGCGACGAACACGCGGGCCCACCGGTCGTCGATCAGCGCGATGCTCATCGGCAACGCGAGGCCCAGCCCCGACCGCGGCGAACAGGTCGAATCCACGGAGACCCGAAGCGCCTGCTGCCACCTCGTGTCCGTCGTGGGCGCCGTCCAGCGTGCGGAAATCTTCCCGACCCAGAAATAATCGAGCACGTCGGGCCACCGATGCGCCTGATCGTCCCGATAGAACCCCAGGACCTGCGAGCGGATCGCATCGCGATCAGATGCGACTTGGGCTGCTAGGGGAGTCACCCAAATCAGGGCCAACACCGCGCACGTCGCCGTACGACCGATGGTCGCCATCGCTCAGTGTATCTGGAGGCGGTCTTTCCTCGCTATCCGGTTTTGAGAGGTGAACTACTGACCCCGGGCGCAAGCCCGGGGTTACAGAAAGTCAAAAATGTTCTTCTTCGCCACGGGTTGTGGCCCCGCGGGCCGGTAGCTTGACCACCCGGTCCCAGGCGCTCGTCTGCCAGTTGTCCGGGCGTTCCACCTCGCGCAGCCACGGGGGGAGGGGCACCGCGAGATGTTGCGCCAGTGCCTCGACGTACGGCTCGTACATGCGGCGCAGCTCGGTGAGCCGCGGCTCGAAGTCGGGTCGGGCCCGCAGCCCGAGGCCGTCGCTCGCCAGGCGCTTCCGGAGCCCCGCCAGCTGGGCCGACGAGAGGCGCTCCGCAGTGGGTCGCGGCGGCGTGCTGAACACCTGCGCCAGGTCCACCACCGCGTGGCGCGCCATGGCGAACGTCAGCTCCGCCTGGCGCGCACACCACCCCTCGAGGCCCACGATGATGAACGCGCTCGCGTCGAGGATCGTCGTGAGCGCCGCGAGCCACGACTCGTTGTAGTGCTGCGACCTGAAGTAGGCGAGCGGCGGATACGACAAGTGGCTCTCGAGCACATCGGCCGCCCAGCGCTCCCAGTCGCGCAGCAGGTCGGTCAGCGCCGCGGAGCCGGGATCGCCGCGGTGCCGCCACAACAATTCCGATGCGCTGGGCGGCGAGCCGGCGCGGGCGTCGAGCAGCGAGATCGCGACCTCGCGCCGTGAAAAGGCCTGATAGATCACCGGAAAATACCCGATGACCGCCGCGAGAAAGGCGAACCCGGTTCCCGCCTCCACCACGGTGAGCGCCTTCGCGATCACGGTGCGCGGCACAACGTCACCCAAGCCGAGCGTGAAGAATGTCGTGCCGCTCATGTACACGTCGGACCAGAACCCGGTCGCGCCGCCGCCCACCACCGTCATCGCGGAGCCGGCGGCCCACTGCAGCAGGCCGAATGAGAACACGCTGCCCAGCGCCCACAGGGCCAGCAGGAAGAGCAATGAGAGCGGTCCATAGAAGGAGAGGAACGCATCGCGCCGCCGCCCCGACAGAAGCCGCGCGGCGCCGCGCCAGGGCATCCACGTGGATCGGTAAAAGAGCTTGGTGAGTCGGATCCGCCCGCTTACGCGGCGCGGCAGGATGATCGTCTCGAACGCATCCCACAGGACCACCGCGAGCAGCACTGCGCCGGCGAGACCGCTCAGCCATCGCATGGTCATTTCCACGACTGCGTCGGCACGCTGGCTGGCGGCTCGAGCGACTGGAGATAGGTGACGACCTTCCAGATGGCACCCGGTGGCAGCAAACCGCCGTACGCCGGCATGCCGTGCGGCTGGCCGTAGTAGATCGACTGGAAGATCTCACTCTCTGAGCCGCCGTAGCGCCAGCGGCCATCGCGCAGGCTGGGGCCCACCCAGCCCACCGCCCCGCCTCCGTGACAACCGTCGCAGTTCATCGCGCCGAACGTCCGCTCGCCCTCCGCGGCCGACTGCCGGTCGCCCCGGAAGGGATTCGCGAGGGCCGGCGCGGCGCCCGCCGGCGGTGCGACGCCGCCCGCGAAGACCCGCGCCGCGAGTTGCGTCGTGGCGGGCGCCGCCTCGTGTCCGCCACACCCAACCGAGAGCACCAGAGCCGGTACTAGAGGGCGAAGATCCATACGATCCCTCCCTGGCTCGTATGCCGGGCGATATCAGGCATGAAGTCCGCCGGCGGCCGCACGTCCGCCGGGTCATCCGACCGCACGTCCCCCGACAGGAGGAGCCAGTCGCCGCCGATCCCGGCGTACACGGCGATATACTGCTTGCCGTCGGGACCCGTATAGGTGATCGGGTTCGCGACGACTCCCGATCCCACCTTGAACCGCCACAGGACCTTGCCCGTCCTGGCGTCGGCCGCCTTGAACCACCCGTCGAGAGTGCCGTAGAAGGCGATGTCGCCGGCGGTCACGAGCGCGCCGCTCCACACCGGGAAACGCTCCGTCGTCCGCCACACCGTCTTCCCCGTGCTCGCATCCCAGGCGATGAACGCCCCGAGATGCCCGCCCCGACCCGCGTGGTAGGGCGTGGTCGCGCCGATGAACGGCGTACCGGCGATGCGGGTCGCCCGCGTCGCCTGGTAATCCATACACATGTTGTTGGTCGCGAGGTAGAAGAGCCCCGTGCGGGGGGAGTACGCCGCGGGCGACGCCGGGCTCTTCCCGCCTTCCAGCGTCGGGCAGACGTTCTTCACGTTTCCGCGGGACGCGCCCGTCAGCTTGGTGGAATCGACCACCGGACGGCCGGTGGCGACATCCACTCGCCTGGCCCAATTGACGTCCACGAACGGCTCGGCCACCAGCACCTCGCCCGAGGCGCGGTCCATGGTATAGGCGAAGCCGTTCTTGTCGAAGTGGACGAGGACCTTCCGCGGCCGCCCGTCGACGACCAGGTCGGCGAGGATCATCTCGGACGCGGCGTCGTAGTCCCAGCTGTCGTGTGGCGTGAACTGGTACGCCCACACCAACGTGCCGTCCTCCGGCCGGCGGGCCAGAACGCTGGCGGTCCACTTGTTGTCGCCGGCGCGCTGCTCGGGGTTGTAGGGCGCCGGATTGCCGGTGCCGTAGTAGAGCAGGTCGAGGCCCGGGTCGTAGGACATCCATCCCCAGACCGGCGCGCCGCCGTTCTTCCACACGTCGGCGGGCCAGCTCGTGAGCGCCAGCTCCGCGCCGCGGTCGTAGAACGGCCGGAAGGTCCCAGGTTTCGCCAGGACCTCGCTGTCCGGGCCGATGTTATAGGCCGTCCAAACGATTTGGCCGGTTTCGAGATCGAGCCCCTTCACCCAGCCGTGGATACCGAACTCCCCACCGGACGCGCCGACGATGACCCGGTGCTTCACGACGAAAGGCGCGACCGGCGTGGTCTCGCCCTGGGAGAGATCCGCGATCCGGGTCTTCCACAGCTCCTGGCCCGTCGCGGCCGCGACTGCGACGGTGTGCCCGTCCAGCAGGTTGTACACGATCTTCCCGTCCGCATAGAAGGCGCCGCGATTGATCGCGTCGCAGCAGGCGATCCCGAGGGCGTTGGGATCCACCGGCGGACGGTATTTCCACTTCAGGGGGTAGCCCTCGCGGGTGAGGTCGAAGGCGTAGAGCACGTTCGGGTAGGGGGTGACGACGTACATCGTCTTGTCGACGACGAGCGGTTGTCCCTCGTGCCCGCCGAGCACGCCGGTGGAGAAGCTCCACACCGGGCGCAGGCGGCCCGCGTTGGCGCCGGTGATCTCGCTCAGGTCGCTGTAGCGAGTGGCCGCGTAGTCCTTGGCCGGCATGGGCCAGTCGCCGCGCTGCGCGGCGGCGGCGACGGGCAGAACCGCCAGCAGGGCCAAGATCGTCACCCGAATCATGCGCACCTCCCCCTCCCCTTGAAGGGAATATGCAGGCCCGTAGACTTGCTGCGTGAGCCTTGACCGGGTGAGCCGCCGTTGGGGGGGTGGGGCTGCGCTCACCGCCCTGGCGGCGGTGTGCGCGGCGCCTCGTGCGGTCCAACACCTCGAGGCGCAATCCGTCGGCCGGCAGGCGTCGCCCGACTCGACCGAGTCGCGTCGCGCCCGGTTATTCGAGGCCGCGGATCCCCTCGACCTCACGCTGACGGCGGATTTCGGCGCCATCCCCAGGCAGCCCGACAAGCCGAGCCAACCCGGCGTCCTCTCCTATGTCGCGGCCCCGACCGACTCGGTCACGCTCGATGTGCAGCTGCGCGCGCGCGGCCACTTCCGGCTCACCACGTGTCAGTATCCGCCCCTCAAGGTCACGTTCGACCGCGCACGGACGGCGCGCACGATCTTCGCCCACCAGGGCGGACTCAAGCTCACGGTGCAGTGCCGCGGCGGGCGGTCGTATGCGAACTACCTGCTCGAAGAGTATCTGATCTACCGAGCCTACAACCTGCTGACCGACCGGAGCTTCCGGGCGCGTCTCGCGCGAGTGACCTATGTCGACGCCAAGGGCAAGCATTCCCCGGAGACCCGCCTCGCGTTCTTCGTCGAGAACGACGACCGCATGGCGCGGCGCAACAACACGCAGGTGTTGGAGCAGAAGGGGGTGACCCAGGACGAGCTGAACTTCGAGCAGACCGGTCTGGCGATGGTGTTCCAATACATGATCGGCAACACGGACTTCGCCGTCACGGCGCTGCACAACATCGTGCTCATCCGCGACTCGACGGGTGTCGTCTACCCGGTGCCCTACGACTTCGACTGGTCGGGAGTCATCTGGACTCCCTACGCCCACCCCGACGCGCGTCTGCCCATCCACAGCGTGCGCGAGCGCCTGTTCCGCGGCACCTGCCGTGCGCCCGAGGAGCTCACGCCCCTGTTCGCGCGGTTCAACGCACAGAAGGATTCGCTCTACGCGCTGTACCATGGCCTCGAGACAGAAGGACTGGAGCCCAGGCGCGTGAAGCAGGCGCTCGACTACTACGACGAGTTCTACAAGATCATCAACGATCCGGGCGCCACGCGTCGCGAGTTTCTCCGGACCTGCAGATAGAGCTGACGGCGCAAGGGCCCGTGACCGCGCCCGGCGGCCTCATAGGCGCCCGTCGTACCGCATCTCGTTCGTCGGCGTGAAGCCCAGCTTGTCGTAGAGCGGTCGTCCATCGTCCGACGCGTGCAGCACCACGCTCTCGATGCCGTTTCCGCGGCACCACCGCAGGAGCTCCCGCATCAACGCGTCGGCGACGCCCCGCCGCCGCCACGCCCGCTCGGTGTATACGTTCAGGACCAACCCTTGCGGCCCGCGAACCAGCCGCTCGCGGGCCGCGTCGGGTCGGGGCAGGAGCTCCCGCAATTGGAGGCCGGCGCCTGCGATGATCTCTCCCGACGGATGGTCCAGCTCCGCGACCCAGCCGACGTAGCGGCCGTCGCCGATGGCCGCGGCGAAGTACGCGCGCGCGGCGTCGACCAGCGTGTCATACAGGTCGTCGGGCAGCTCACGCATGTCGCGGAACATCTCCGCCCGATGGCGCGCGAGAACGCCCGCGTCGGCGGCGGTGGCGCGGCGGATCTGGTACAGTGTTAGTGCCGTTTCTCGAGGAACTCCAGCGCGCGCCGCAACCGAGCCACGGCGGCGTCGAACATCGGCTCGCCAACGACCTGGAGCTGGCCGAGCAGCTGCAGGGCGTTCCGCACGTGCTCGCCGGGCCCTTCCAGGGCGGGATCGCGCTGTGGGCGGCTGCGGCGCTCCAGGGTGCTCCGCCGCTCCGCGCCGTGCCGGCGGTCCACCACGCGGCGGCGCTCGCCCGGTACGCCCCCCACGACGATGCGCCGCGGCACGGCACGCCGGTCGACGCCGTCGCGGCGGTCGGCAAACACACGGGTAGTCGTCACGACGCGGGGAATGTAGCCCCGACGGGCAGCGCTATCCAGGAGCGGCAGCCGCCGCCCGAGCTCGGACTCCACGTAGATTTCCTCCACACCCATGTCATCGATCGTCACGGCGGAGCGGCTGAGCAAGACGTTCCAGGTAAAGGTGCGCGATCCGGGACTGCGCGGCGCCCTGCGGGCGCTGTTCCGACCGCACTATCGCGACGTGCTCGCCGTGCGCGACGTGACCTTCGGCATCGACCCGGGCGAGATCGTCGCGTTCCTGGGCCCCAACGGCGCCGGCAAGACCACCACGCTCAAGATGCTCGCCGGCCTCCTGTACCCGACCGGCGGGCGAGTGGAGGTGGCGGGGTTCATTCCCTGGACCGGTGGGCCCGCGTTCAAGCGGCGTATCGCGCTCGTGCTCGGCAACCGGCAGCAGCTCGTGTGGGACCTTCCGCCCGAGGAGACGTTCCTGCTCAATCGCGCGATCTATGACGTCGGCGACGGAGATTACCGAGAGCGGCTGGCCGAGCTCGTCGCCTTGCTCGAGCTGGGCGACGTGCTCCAGAAGCCGGTGCGCCAGCTCTCGCTCGGCGAGCGCATGAAGTGCGAGCTCGTCGCGTCCCTGCTCCATCGGCCGCCCCTCCTGTTCCTCGACGAGCCGACCCTCGGGCTCGACGTCACCGCGCAGGATGCGATCCGCCGCTTCCTCATCGAGTACCGCGACCGGCACGGCGCCACGGTGCTTCTCACATCGCACTACATGCAAGACGTGACGGCCCTCGCGTCGCGAGTCCTGATGATCAACCGCGGTCGTCTGCTGTACGACGGGGCACTCGAGGCGCTCGTGGCGCGGATCGCGCGCACCAAACGGATCGAGCTGGTGCTCGGTGGAGGAGACGGGAATCGCGTCACCGCCGAGGCGCTGGCCGCGTTCGGCGAGGTCAAGAGCTTCCACTTCCCGAACGCCGTGCTCGAGGTGCGGCGCGAAGACGCGCCCACGATGAGCGCCCGGCTGCTCGCCGCACTCCCCGTGGCCGATCTGTCGATCGAGGACCCGCCGATCGAAGAGGTGATCCGGCTTGCGTTCGCCCGCGGCGGGGAGGAGGACGAGTGATCAGGCGGTATGCGGCGCTGATCCGCAACGCCTGGCTGGTCGACCTCCAGTACCGGGCCTCGATCGTGCTCTGGCTCTTGTGGGGCGTGACCGAGCCGGCGATCGCGCTCGGCATCTGGTGGGCGATCGCCGGGGACGGATCGGTCGCCGGGTACGCGCGCGCCGACTTCGCCCGCTACTTCTTCGCCGTGATGCTCATCAACCAGCTGACCATCGCCTGGGACTCCTGGTACCTGGACCGCTGGATCCGTGACGGGGAGCTCAACTTTCGACTGGCCCGGCCGCTGCACCCCGCCCACGAGGCGGTGGCGGAGAACCTCGCCTACAAGGCGCGCACGGCCAGCGTCATCCTGGTGGTCTGGCTCGTCGTCGCGGTGGCGTGGCCCGCGGTGCGGCTGCCGTTCGCCCCCGGCCGCTGGGCGATCACGGCCGTGGCGGTGGTGCTCGCCGCCGCGATGCGGTTTTTCATCAGCTTCACGACGGGACTGCTGGCGTTCTGGACGACCCGCGCCACGGCGATCATGGAGCTGCACGCGGGCATGTCCCTGTTCCTCGCCGGTCGGATCGCGCCCCTCGCCTTGCTCCCGCCGGCGGTGGCGGGGATCGCGGGGGTGCTGTGGTTCCGCTCCATGCTCGCCTTCCCCGTCGACCTCCTCACCGGCACCGTGCAGGGGACGGACGCCATCCTGCGCGGGCTCGGCGGGCAGATCGTCTGGCTCGGCGTCTGGATCCTGGCGTACCGCGTCGCGTGGAGTCGGGGCATTCGCAAGTATGGAGCAGTGGGCGGATGAGACGAACGCGGCGAACCTGGTCATGATGTTCCGCGTTCCCACTTCCGCGTTCCGCCTTCTCTCGGCCTTCTGGCGCTTGAACGTCGCCGAGGAGCTCCAGTACCGCGCCAACTTCATCGCGAGCGTGCTCGGCACCGTGTTTAACCTGGCGACCGCACTGCTCACGCTCTCTCTCTTCTTTCACCACACGACCACGCTGGGCGGCTGGGACTACTGGGAGATCGTCGTGCTGCTCGGTGTATTCAACGCGCTCACCGGCGTGATCGAGGCGGTGCTCCGGCCCGGGATCGGCCAGCTGGCCGGCGAGGTGCGGAGCGGCGAGCTGGACCTGGTGCTCGTGAAGCCGGTGGACGCCCAGGGCTTCGTCTCGTTCCGGCAGCTCGACATCTGGCGCCTCACCGACATCGTACTCGGACTCGGCCTGGCGGGATATGCGCTCTTCCGGCTGGGCCATACGCCATCCCTCGCACAACTCATGGCGTTCGGGTTGACCATAGCGGCTGCAGCCGTCGTCGTTTACGCCATCTGGGTGGTGCTGATGAGCCTGGCGTTCTGGTTCGTGTCGGTCGAGAACATCGCCGTGTTGTTCGACGCGGTGTACGAGGGTGCGCGCTATCCCGTCTCGGCGTACCCCGGCGCGCTGCGGTTCCTGTTCGTGTACCTGATCCCGATTGCGTGGACCACCACGATTCCTGCCTCGGCGCTCACCGGCCGGCTGCGACCGGAGATCGGGCTTGCCGCCGCGGCGGTCGCCGGCGTGGCGTTCGGGCTGGCGAGGGCGTTGTGGCGGACGGCGCTCAGGCGGTATGCCGGCGCCAGCGGATGAAGCGCGGGCCGCGGTTTCGTGAAAGGGAGGCGTGAAATGAGACAAGAACCGCAGCTCAGCACCTGGATCGCCGGGATCCTGGTGCGCGATCTTCGAGCACTACGACGGGAGGTGGAGGCGTTCGCCGACGAGCGCGATCTCTGGCGCGTGCCGCCGGGGATCAGCAACTCGGCCGGCACGCTGGCGCTCCATCTGGCGGGAAACATCCGGCACTACATCGGCGCGGTATTGGGCCGAACCGGCTACGTGCGCGATCGCGACGCCGAGTTCGCGCTGCGCGACGTGCCGCGAACGGACCTGTTGGCGGACATCGACGCCGCGCTCGTCGCCGTGGAACGCGGCATGGCACGTGTGAGCGACGCCGATCTGACCAGGCCCTACCCCGACCCGCCGAGGGGGCTCGCGGTCACCACGAGGGATTACCTCATCCATCTCGTCGCGCATTTCACCTACCACCTCGGCCAAGTGGACTACCACCGGCGCCTGCTCACCGGCCAACCGGGGCGGATCCAAGCCGTGGCTTTCCAAGAGCTCATGACGGCAGGAGACGATACGAAGCGGACCTAGGCCGCCGCGTCGAATGGGGAAGCGACGTGTGGTGGCGCGCCGCCCCTCACCAGGCGAGCGGTCGGCCGTCGCGAAAGAATCCGCCGGTCGGTCCGTCGTCCGGGAGGGTCGCGGCCCACACCACGCTCGCCGCCCCTTCGGCGACCGGACGTCCACCCTTACCGCCCATGTCCGTAGCCACCCAGCCGGGGCACACCGCGTTCACGAGAATCCGCTCGCTTCGTAACTCGGCCGCGAGCATCCGGGTGAGCGCGTTGAGGGCCGCCTTCGAGAGACTGTAGGCCGGGGTCCCGCCGCCCATCGTGGCCAGGGACCCCGCCTCGCTCGACACGTTTACCACGCGCGCGTGGCGACTGCGTCGCAGCAGCGGCAGGAAGGTGCGCACCATGCTCCACGCCCCGAACAGGTTGGTCTCGAGCGCCTCGCGCACCTGGGCGAGATCGGCGTCCACGGCGTGCTGCCAGGTGTCGTACAGAATCGCGGCATTGTTCACCAGCACGTCGAGTCGTCCGAAATCAGCGGCGACGCGCGCCTGCGCGCGCTCGATGCTGTCCGGGTCGGTCACATCGAGCTGGCAAGGGAGCACGGCATTCTTTCCCACGCCGAGCGCCGCGACGACCCGCTGACCCTTGCCCGCGTCGCGCGATCCGAGCAGCACCGTGATGCCGCGGCCGGCGAGCTGACGACAGACTTCGAGGCCGATCCCCCGGTTCGCTCCCGTGACGAGCGCGACGCCGCGTGGGGCTGGGCTGCCTACCGGTCCGTCCACACCGCCAGCTCGTTCCCACTGGGGTCGGTGAAGTGGAAGCGGCGGCCGCCCGGGAACGTGTAGGTCGTGCGGACGACCTTCCCACCCGCCGGCTTGACCTTGGCTTCGACGTCTTCCAACCGCGCGGCGTAGATCACCACGAGCGGATTGGCGGGCCGGACGGGCGCGTCCTTGGTGAAGCCGCCGCTCAAGCGGCCGTCCTGAAAGCTGGTATAGTCCGGTCCGTAATCCTCGAACTTCCAGCCGAAGACCTGCTGATAGAATTGCTTGGTCCGGCCGATATCGGTCGCGCCGAACTCGATGTAGTCAATGCGCCGATCGTGATCGGCCTGGGTCATTGGACACCCCTTTCATGACATGACGGCCCCACCGGCCCTTCCCGTTTGACTTCCCCGGTCCCGACCGCTACGCTTCATCGAGCGTTGCACGTGAAGGCGGGACTTCGCCATGGCGCCGGTCCCGCCTTTTCGTTTCCCCCTCACCCGGGCGGACCGATGGCGAAGGAAGAGGCGATCGAGATCAATGGCACGGTCGAGCAGGTGCTGCCGAACACCACGTTCCGCGTCCTGCTCGAGAACGGCCACTACGTGCTCGCGACCATCGCCGGCAAGATGCGGCGCTTCCGAATCCGCGTGCTCGCCGGCGATCGGGTCACGCTGGCCGTGTCCCCCTACGACCTCACCCGCGGCCGCATCACGTACCGGTACAAGTGAACCGGGCGCTGGCGCGGACGGGCCTCATCAAAGACGGCGGCCCGCCCCGCTGCCCCCAATGTGCGCGACCCCTCGCGTTCGGGACCGACCGGCTCGGTCGGACGACGGAAGCGTGCGGGTGCGGATACCGCGCGTACGTGCGGGTCCGGAGTACCGAGCCGGAATTGGGTGAAGCCCTTACACGACCGGTGGCCGCCGCGCGTCGAGGCTGAGGGGGCCCGCGCCAAAGTGCGTGATCAAGAGCGCGGCGCCCAGCATCGAGACGTTCTTCATGAACAGCGCCATCTGCAGGCCGCGCATCATCGGGTCGGTCACCGCCCAGAAGTTGTGCATCTTGAGCGAGACGGGCACCAGAAACAGCACGATCAGCCAGGCGCCGATTCTGGCCTTGTAGCCGAGCGTGATGCTCAGGCCTCCGAGCGTGGCAATCACGCCCGACAGCGGGACCAGCAGCCCGGGGGCCGGCACACCCGCCTGGGCGGCGTATCCGATGTATCCCGCCGAGAAATGCCCCATCACGGTCATCAAGAAGATCGCCGAATAGAGGAAGCGACCTAGGGGGACGAGGTAGACCACGGGAATCCCCTTTCTGTAGTTGGGAGAACCAATCAGGATGTCAGCGCAGTGAGGGCGTTCTGGAGGCTCGTCGCCTCACCAGCCTTGAGTGCCCTCACGATGGCGCGTTGCGCTTCGGCGAGCGCGCGTACGCCCTTGGCGTGGGCTTGCTGGCCCGCCGGTGTGAGCTCGGCCAGAACACTGCGGCGGTCCTCCGGATCGGGACGCCGGCGGACCAGGCCGTCCTTCTCCAGGCGATCGACCAGCTGGGTGATGTTGGAGCGCACGCAGTGCTGGCGTGCGGCCAGATCCGACAGGGGGAGGGCTTCCTTCGCATCCGCCAGAAAATGGAGCACCGCAAGCTTCGCGAGGGACAATCCGGTCGGGCTCAAGGCCGCTTCGAGGCGTGCTTCGACCGCGTCCGCCGCGCTCAGGAACGAGAACACGAGGGCATCGGCCGCCGGGCGGCGCGTGCCTGTCCGGCCACGCTTGCGCACAGCCTCATTATGGCTCACTCCTTGACGGCGGGCCACCCGGCTCCCACGGCGCGATACAGCTGCACCGCGGCGACGAGCTGGTCCCGCTCCGCCTGGGTGAGCCCCAGCTCGGCGCCGAAGAGGCCGCGCTGCGCGTCCAGCACATCGAGATAGCTCGACACCCCGTTCCGATAGCGCATGTCCGCGAGCTCGAGCGCCCGGCGCAGCGCGATCACCTGGCGCTCCTGCGCCCCGGTCCGATCCTGGGCCGTGCGCAGTCCCACGAGCGCGTCCTCCACTTCGCGCAGCGCCACGAGCACCGTCTGCTCGTAGCGGGACCGCGCCTGCGACGCGCGCGCCTGCGCGATGTTGACCTGCTCGCCCGCCCCCGGCCGGCCTTCCGTGAACAGCGGGATCGAGACCCCGGCGAACGCCTGCCAGATGTTGGTCCCGGACGCGAACCACTGGGAGAATTCGGTGCTCTGCGTGCCGTACTGCCCGGTGATCGTGAAGGTCGGCAGGAAGGCGGCCTGCGCGACGCCGATCCGGGCCGTGGCGGCGCGGAGCGTCGCTTCGGCGCCCCGCACGTCCGGGCGGTTGCCGAGCAGCGCGGACGGCACGCCGGCCGGCACCGGGATGCGCGCCGCCATCTCGGTGAGCGCGCGGCCCCGCGCGATCGCGCCGGGGTTGTGCCCCACCAGCACGCTCAGCGCGTTCTCCTGTTGGGCCACCTGGCGCTCGAAGTCGGCGACGCTCGCCGCCGGGCTCGCCACCTCGGCCTCGAACTGCCGCACATCGAGCTCCGAGATCAGGCCCTGGTCGAGGCGCCGCCGGGCCAGCGCGAGCGTTTGCCGCCGCGAGTCGAGCGTGCGGCGCGCGATCGCGAGGTTCAAGTCGGCCGCGCGCAGGTCGAAATACGCCGTCGCCACGTCGCCGATCAGCGACAATCGCAGCGCCCGCCGATCTTCCTCCCGCGCCACGAGCTCCGAGCGTGCGGCGCTCGTGGCGCGACGCAGCCGGCCCCAGACATCGAGCTCCCAGCTCAGGTCGGCCGTCGCCCGGTACACGTTGTAGGTGAACGACCCGAACGTGCCGAACACCGTTTGGTTGCGGCCCGCCTGCCCGTTGGCCGTCAGCTCGGGCAGGAGCGCGCCCCGCGTGGCCCGGTACTGCGCGCGGAACTCGTCGATCACGGCGAGGGCGGTGCGCATGTCGCGGTTCGCCCGCAGGCTCGTGTCCACGAGCTGCCGCAACACGGAGTCCTGGATCAGGTCGAGCCACCGCAGCGCGGCCGTCGAGTCCATACGCGGAGCGGGAGACGCGGTGTCGTACGCGAACGGCACGCGCGCCGTGTCGGCGCCGGCCGGCAACAGCGTATCCCGGCTGGTGCGGAGCGAGTCGTAGAACGACCGCAGCGAGTCTTCGGACACCGCCGGCCGCCGCCAGCCGTCCGGCAGGCCGAGGGAGGAGCGGCGATATCGCGGTCCGACGGCGCACGCTTCGGTCAGGGCGAGCAGCGCGACGACGGTGAACAGTACGAAGCGTCGCATGTCAGTCGCCCTCCACGGCGACGGGCACCGCTTGCGGGACGACGGTACGCGCCCCGCGGCCGAACAGGCCCCGCTCGCTCAAGCCGCGGATCGCCGTGAAGAACAGCGGGATGAAGAACACGCCCACCAGGGTCGCCACGAGCATCCCGAAAAAGACGCCCGTGCCGATCGAGTGACGGCTCGCGGCGCCCGCACCGCTCGACGTGAGCAACGGCGTGACGCCCAGGATGAACGCGAACGAGGTCATCAGAATCGGCCGCAGCCGCTCCCGGCCGGCCTCGAGCGCCGCCTCGCGAATCGAGCGCCCCTGGGCGCGCAGCTCGTTCGCGAACTCGACGATCAGGATCGCGTTTTTCGCCGCGAGACCCACCACGACGATCAGACCGATCTGCACGTAGACGTCGTTCGCCATCCCACGCAGCCACACGCCGAGCAGCGCGCCGAGCGTGCCGAACGGCACGCCGAGCAGCACCGCGAACGGGATCGTCCAGCTCTCGTATTGCGCGGCCAGCACCAGGAACACCATCACGAGTCCGAGGGCGAACACGAGACCGCCCTGCCCGCCCGACGCGCGCTCCTGATAGGACTGCCCGCTGAAGGCGTAGCCGATGCCTCGGCCGGCGTACTTGTCCTGGGCGAGCCGCTCGACGGCGGCGAGCATTTCGCCGGAGCTCTTCCCGGGCGCCGGTGCCCCGACGAGCAGTGCCGACGTGAAGCCGTTGAACCGTGTCAGCACGCTCGGGCCGGCCCGGAATTCCGTCCGGGTCAGGGCCGACACCGGCACCATCTGCTGATTGGGCCCTCTGATGTAGAGCCGCCCGATGTCCTCGGGCGTCTGACGGAACCGGGCCTGCGCCTCGGCCTGCACCCGGTACGTCTTGCCGTAGCGGTTGAAATCGTTGATGTAGAGCGTCGACAGAGACGCCTGCAGCGTCTGGAATAGCTCCGACAGCGAGATCCCGAGCGCCTTGACCTTCTCGCGGTCCACCTGCACGAACAGCTGCGGCGTGTTCACCCGGATCGTCGGGTACACGCCCCGCAGCTCGGGCAGCGCATTGGCATCGGCCGCGAATTCACCCGTGAGGCCGGCGAACCGCGTCACGTCGTTCACCCCCCGGTCCTGGAGATTCAACTCGAGGCCGGCGGTCGTGCCCAGGCCGATGATCTCGGGGAGGTTGAACGCGAAGCCACGCGTCTGCTGCAGCTGGAAGAGATAGCCGTTCACGCCGCCGAGCACCGACGCGAACTGGTCGCGCGGCGTGGTCCGCTCCTCCCACGGCTTCAGCATGACGAACATGATCGCCGCGTTCGTTTGGTTCGCGTTCTGGATGAAGTTCAGGCCCACGAGCGAGACGACGTGATTGATCGCCGGCTGCTGCAGGAGAAACCCTTCGACCTGCTTCACGACCGCTTCCGTGCGCTGGCGCGAGGCATTGTCGGGGAGCTCGACGAGCATGCCGAAGTACCCCTTGTCCTCATTGGGAATGAACCCGGTCGGCACGGAGCGCACCAAAACCAGCAGCAAGGCGACCGCGACCGCGAAGGCGGCGAAGAACGTCCGGGGGCGGTCGATCACGCGACCGGCGGCGCCGAGGTAGCGCTCGGTCACCGCACGGAAGCCGCGATTGAAGCGACCGAAGAACCGGTTGAAGGCTTTCGCCACCGGGCCGCTCTCTGCCACCACCGTCGCTCCTTCCGGAACGGGCCGCAGCAGCACGGCGCACAGCGCCGGGGTCAGGGTGAGCGCGACGATGCCCGACAGCACCACCGAAACCGCGATGGTGATCGCGAACTGCTTGTACATGAGGCCGGTGATGCCCCCGAGGAATGCCACCGGGATGAACACGGAGCACAGCACGAGCACGATGGAGATCAGCGCCCGGCTCACCTGGTGCATCGCCCGGTCCGCGGCGACGGCGGGCGGCACGCGATCCTGGGCCATGATGCGCTCCACGTTTTCGATCACGACGATCGCGTCGTCCACCACGATGCCGATCGCGAGCACCAGGCCGAACAGCGTGAGCAGGTTGACCGAGAAGCCGAGCACCTGCATGCCGAAGAAGGCGCCGATGACCGACACGGGCACCGCGACCACAGGGATCAGAGTGGCCCGCCAGCTCTGCAGGAAGACGAACACCACCAGGGTGACGAGCAGCAGCGCCTCGAATAGCGTCTTCACGACCTCCTTGATCGAGGCGGTGACGTACGGCGTCGTGTCGAACGCGATGGACCAGCGGACACCCTGAGGAAAGCTCTTGGCGAGCTCGCCCATCCGGTTGACGACCTCGCGCTTCACCTGGAGCGCATTCGCACCGGGACGCAGGAAGACCGGCGTCAGGGCCGTGGGCGCGCCGTCGAACCGGCCGGCCAGGTCGTAGTTCCGGGCACCGAGGTGAGCCTCCCCGATGTCCGAGAGGTGGACCAGCGAGCCGTCGGGCCGGCCCCGAACGATGATGCGCTCGAAGTCGCTCGCTTCTTTCAGCCGCCCGCTGGTGATCACGGGAATGGTGAGCTGCGTGCCCGGCGGCGCGGGCTCGCGCCCGATGCGGCCGGCGGGGTTCGTGGCGTTCTGCTCCTGCACCGCGGCCGCGACGTCCGACACGGTCAGGCCGAGCTGAGCCATGCGGTCGGGGTCGAGGCTCAAGAGCATGGAGAAGTCGAGCTGGCCGAAGGTGCTCGCATCACCGACGCCGGGGAGCCGCTTGAGCTCGTCGTCGATATAGATCTTCGCGTAGTTGTTCAAGTACTCGGTGTCGTACCGCGGATCGTCGGAGGAAAGCGCCAGCACGACCAGGAAGGCCGTCTGGCGCTTGCGCACCGTGATGCCGTTGCGCACCACTTCCTGCGGCAGCTGCGGCTCGGCAAGGGCGATCTGATTCTGCACGTCCACGGCCGCCAGATCCGGGTTCCGCGAGACGTCGAAGTAGACCGACAGGTTCATCACCCCGTCGCTCGAGTTCGCCGACTTGAAGTACAGCAGGCCTTCCATGCCCGACAGCTGCTGCTCGATCGGGGCGGCCACCGCATCGGCCACATCCTGCGCCGTCGCGCCCGGGTAGACGGCTTGCACCTGGATCTCGGGTGGGGTGAGGGGCGGATAGCTCTCGACCGCAAGCCGGGTGAGGGAGAAGAGCCCGAGCAGCACGATCACGATCGAGATGACGGCCGCGAAAACCGGTCGCCGGATGAACAGATTGCGGATCTGCGGCGCGTCGCTCACGGGCGGCTCCTGATCCGAAGGGGGACGGCGGGAGGAGCGATCAGCGTACTATCTTGCGCTGCGGTCGCGGCGCTGTCGACCGCCGGCCGATAAGCCACAGGCCGCGCCGGCTGCCCGGGCGCGACTTTCTGCACCCCGTCGACGATCACGCGATCGCCCACCTGCAGCCCCTGCTCGATGAGCCACGAGCCGCCGTCCCAGGAGGTGGCCGCCACGTTGCGGGCCGCGACCTTATCGCTGTCGCCCACCACGTAGACGAACGCCCCGGTCAGGCCCTGTTGCACGGCGCGTTGCGGGATGAGAATCGCGCTCGGGCGCTTGAGACCGAGCAGGCGGACCCGCACGAACTGCCCGGGCAGCAGGACGTGCTGGGGGTTCTTGAGCTGAGCGCGCAGCTGCAGCGTACCGGTCGCCGGCTGGAGGGCCAGATCGGCGAAGTTCAGCTCGCCCGCCGCAGGCAAGAGACTGCCGTCCGCCAGCGTGACCTGAACGGCGAGGGCGCGGGGCGCGGGCGGCATGAGCAGCCGGCCGTCCGCGATGTCGCGGCGCAGCCGCAGGAGATCCTCGTCGGACGGGCTGAAGTTCACGTAAATCGGATCCACCTGCTCGACTGTCGTCAGAAGGTCACCCGAACCCGTCACGCGCGCGCCGAGCTCCAGCTGCGCGCGTCCCGCGCGCCCCGAGATCTCGGCGCGAACGAACGTGTCGTCGTAGTCCTTTTTGGTCTGGTCGACCGCGGCTCGAGCCTGGTCGAACGCCTGCTGCGCGTCGTCCACGTCCTTCTGCGCGACGGCGCGCGCCGCGAGCAGCGGCTTCAGCCGCGCCAGGGTGCGGTCGGCATTGGCGAGCCTAGCCTGGGCGCTGCGGTATGCAGCCTCGTACGTGGTCGGGTCGATGCGAAACAGCAAGGTCCCCTTCGCGACGTCGGTGCCCTCGGCGTAGGGCCGCGCGACGATCACCCCGGTGACTTGCGAGCGAACCTCGACCGAGCGGGAAGCGGCGGCCTGCCCCACATACTCGTAGCGCGCGGCCACCGTCTCAGGAACCACGGTGAGGACCGAAACTTCCGGGGCCGGCGGCGCGGCGCTCGCCAACGGGGTGCGCCGGCGCGCCGCCACGGTGCCCACGAGAACGAGAGCGAGCGCAACCACTGCGGTCCACGTCGCTGGCTTGATGAGACGCTTCATGCGAACACCCGCTGTTGAAGGTGATGGCTACCCAACTGATAGTGCAGTAATGAACTATGTGGCTGGGAAGGTTCCCGCGGCGTGCTTCAGCGAGGCTGGGCTCCCCCGTTTAGGTGGGACCCCACCACCCGACCGGGGGAGGAGCGGGCGCGGATGCGGCGATCACCTCTCCATGTTCAACGGGCTGAGCTGATCCAAGACCCGCACGTTGTCCGCCGTCCGCGGCAGCCACAGGAACGCAGGCACCAAGGACTGCCCGAGGGAATCGTCCCTTCGCGCTGCACCGTCGTCACGCTGGCCGGCGCCGACACCGCGCGCCGGCCAGGGTGACGCTTCTTCAGAATGACAGGGTGAGACCGCCTTGCCAGGCGATGTCGTGCTGGGTCTTGTCGAAGCCGTAACGGTCGAACGTGTAGACGTAGTCGCGACCTTCCGCGCGGACGCCGACCCGCCCGAAGCGGTACTCGAGGCCCGCGCCGAAATTGCCGGCGAACTTGGACCAGGTACTGTCGGCGCCGAGCTGATGGACGCTGATGGCGCCGGCCCCGCCGAGCAGGTACGGTGTGAGCGTGGCGGACCCGGCCTCGATGGGATACCGCAGCACCAGATCCGCGTCGTAGGTGAACTTGTTGAATGTGCCGCGGCCGGTGAGCGGGGTGCCGCGAATGCTGTCCTGCGCCCAGCTGCCGCTGGCGCGGACGCCGACGTTCCGGTTGAGCCATGCTGTCCCGTCGATCGAGCCGATCCAGCCCAGTCGCCAGTCGGCGGTGCCGGCGGGGTTCAAATTGGCCGCCCCCGAAAGGCCGCCGAACGCGCCACCCAGGGTGAAACGATCGGACCAGGATCGAATCGGGGACGCGGTGCTGGACTGGGCGCGGAGCGCGGCGGGCGCGAGCGCCGCAACCAGCACCGCGGTGACGAGGGACAACGAGCGCTTCGACATGGAATCCTCCACAAGAAGAAAGGGTTTACACCACGACGGCGGCTTCACCAGCCCGCCTCCCGAATCACCGTCAGGGGCTCCGGCGCATATTCCGTGAGGAATCGCGGCTCGATCGCGCTCGAGCCCAGGCGCCACCACGCTCCCAGGGCACGCAAGCGCAGGAAGTAGGCGCCCTGCGGCAGATGGACGGTCAATGTGACGGCAGCGAGCTCCGGCATCCGGCCGACTCCTGGGACCGTAGACAGTTCATGAATGAACTGTATTTTGAAAAAGTTCCCGGGGAACCCTGCCGGCGCCTGGGGCCATTAGTTCAGTAATGAACAGTTGTCGAATGGGAGGAGGACTGACGCATGACGACACCACCATCGGCACACAGCCCGCCGATCGCTGCGACGGACGAGGGGCCGCCGGTGGCGCGGCTCACGGCCGCGGAGGCGCGCGAGCGGGTGGCCGCCGGTCGGGGCGTGCTGGTCGATACCCGCGACGCGCGGCTGTTTGACAACGCACATATCGCGGGCGCCCTCTCACTGCCGCTCGCCGCGATCGAGGCGGCCCACGGACGGCTGCCGGTGGGCGCGCTGCCGCCCGATCGCGTGATCATCCTCTACTGCGCGTGAGTGGACGAGCGCACAAGCGCCCGGGCGGCGCGACTGCTGATGGCGGCGGGATACGACGAGCACACGGTCGCCGCGCTGCAGGGGGGTATTCGCGCCTGGCATCAGGCGGGGTACCCGCTCGAGAGATGGACCGATGGAGCGTGACGCCGGCGGTCGTGCCGTGACGGTCGCGATTGTATCTTGCCGCCCATGGTCGACGTCCTAGGCGCCCTGCGTGCGGGCCTCGCCCCGCATTACACCGTCGAACGGGAGATCGGTGCCGGGGGCATGGCGCGCGTGTTCCTCGCGGCCGAGCGCCATCCGCCCCGCAAAGTGGCGGTGAAGGTGATGAACCCCGAGGTGTCGACCTCCGAGTTTCGCGAGCGCTTCATCCGGGAGGTCGAGCTCACGTCGCGGCTCAGCCACCCGCACATCGTGCCGATTCTCGCCGCGGAGGAGTGCCTCTTCGTCCCGGATGGCCCCGACGGGCTGTGTTATTACGTGATGCCCTACATCGACGGCGAGTCGTTGCGGGCCCGCCTGGAGCGGGAGCAACGCCTGCCGCTCGAGGAGGCGGTGCGCATCGCACTCGAAGTCGCCGACGCGCTGTCCTACGCGCACGCCCAGGAGATCATCCATCGCGACATCAAGCCCGAAAACATCCTCTTGTCCGGAGATCACGCCTGGGTGGCCGACTTCGGCATCGCGCGCGCGATCAGCGCCGCCGGCGGCCACTCGCTCACCGGCGGCCAACCGGTGGGCTCGCTGGCGTATATGAGCCCCGAGCAGCTGATGGGCAGCCGCGCCATCGATGCCCGCACCGACGTGTACAGCCTGGGAGGCGTGCTGTACGAGATGCTGGTGGGCCAGCCGCCGTTGGTGGGGCTCGCCGGCGGGACGGCGCGCGGTGGCGCGCCGCTCCGCACGGTCCTGCGGGCACAACGCGTGAGCCACGGGAGCGAGCGATTGCTCGAGGAAACCATCGCTCGTGCGCTCGCGGCGGAGCCCGACGACCGCTTCGCATCCGTAGCCGAGTTCGCCGCCGGCCTCCGGGAGGCGGTGCGCCGGCGGTGGCTCCCCCGTCTGCGGCTGCCGCGGGTGGGCTGGAGAAGCGCGCTGCTCGGGGGCGCCACAGCTGCGGCCGTCGGCATGGCCGGCGTGGTGCTGCTCGGGAAGCGCGCTCCGGCGCTCGACCCGAGGCGCGTCGTCGTCGCGGGGTTCGAAGACCTTTCGGGGGATCCGACGCTCGCGCCCCTGGGCCACATCGCCGCCGATTGGCTCACGCAGGCACTGGCCCGGCGTGGCGGGCTGGAGGTCGTGCCCGGCACGGCAACCGGCCATCTCGATGCCGCGGACATTCGAGCCCTGGCCGCCCAGACCGGGGCAGGGACCGTGGTCTCGGGATCGTACTACCGTGAAGGGGACTCGGTCCGCTTTCACGTGCAAATCATCGACGCGGGGCGCGGGACGGTGCGGCGCGTCGTCGAACCGGTCGGCGCGCCGCGGCTCGCGCCCACGCGGGCGGCGGAGGCGCTACGCTACCGCCTCACCGCGTTGTTCGACACGCTGTTCCCCCCCACGAACCACTGAATCCGGTTACAGCGTGAACCCGATACCGACACCGACGGACGAGACGTAGTCTCGATAGAATTCCCCATACGGCGCCGGCCCTGTGTATGCCTTGAGCAGGACGCTGCACCGTCGCCCGGATCCGAGCGCGACCACCGGGTCGCCGAGCTCGAGACCCGTCACCAGGCTCCACCCCACCTGCCACTTGTGCTCCTGCATCGCCTTGGCGTCCAGGCCCGCGACGAGGCGGCCGGTGGCGAAGCGGCCGAGGCGGAGCAGCGAATGGGGCTGGCGGTATTCCAGACCAGCGTGCAGCACGCCGGGCTTCAGATCCGCCGGCGAGTGCGCGAACACGTAGACCCCACCGCCGTACACTCGCCAGCGCGACGCTTCATCGGCCACGAGGAGCTCGACCGCCTGGAACGTCAGGTCGACCCGCTGAGCGTGGGTGTGGACCAAGTATTCGTCGCCCAGGTGCGAGCTCTCGTGGAAGATCCGGAAGCGCGTCGCGAAGGCGCCGCGCCGGTACGTGACCGGTAGCCCGATGTGGTAATCGGTGTTGAGCAGATCGGTCGTCGACGAACGCATGTTGAACTCGGAAAACACACCAGCAGCGACCGCGACCTGCCAGTCCCGTCCTCGCACGACGCCGATGGTCTGCCCGAACCCGACGGACCCGAGCCGGGAGGCCAGACGCGTCGAGCGGGCCCACAGGTAGGTGGCGAAGAACTGCGGCTCTTTCGGATCCGCGAGCAGCGGCTCGAACACCGCCGTCTGGGTGGGTTCCCCGTTGGTCGACGCCTGGGCGCCGATCGCCCGAGAACCGACGAGCGCCGCCACGAGCAGCACGCCGACCAGTTTCGTCGCCATGGATAGTTCAGTAATGAACGGCATCGCGTGCGAGTTCCCGTGCGCTTCCCGCCGACGTCACGGCATCGCTCCCGCATCGGGCGAACCGCGTTAACGTAAAGCACCCCAACATGTTGCCGCGGACGCGCGCGCGCTAGGGGGCCGCTCTCTTGTGACCCGGACCACCGTAGTGAATCCTGTGGGGCCGCATACTGCTCGGTGCGAGCACCCATGACTCTACGGATCCTGCTTCTCGAAGACGTGCCGGCAGACGCCGCCCTGGTCGAACGCCACCTGACAAAATCGGGCATGGAGTTCGTGAGCCAGCGCGTCGACACGCGCGCGCGCTTCGAGGAGGCGCTGCAGACATTCGTGCCGGACATCATCCTGTCCGATCACGGCCTCCCCGGGTTCGACGGGTCTGCAGCGCTCGAGGTCGTCAAGCAGCGCTCCCCCACCCTCCCGGTCATTCTGGTCACGGGCTCGCTCAACGAGGAAAAAGCGGTCGAGTTCATGAAGGCAGGCGCCGCGGATTACATCCTGAAGGATCACCTGACGCGACTGCCCGAGGCGATCCGTCGGGCCTTGCGTGAGCGGGCGCTCCGCGAAGAGCGCGAGCAGGCCGTCGCCGCGCTGCGGGAGTCGGAGGCCCAGTACCGCTCCCTGTTCGAGAGCACGCCATACCCCATGTGGGTGTTCGACCTGGAGACGCACCGCGTCCTGGCGGTGAACGGCGCCGCGATCACGCATTACGGGTACTCGCGCGAAGAATTCCTTGCGCTGCGGATCGAGGATCTGCGGCTGCCCGAAGACGTCCCCGCCCTCCATCGACATCTCGCGACCATGCCCTCCGACTACCATGCGGCCGGCACGTGGCGGCACCGCAAGAAGGACGGAACGCTCATCGAAGTCGAGACCGGCGGTCAGGGCATTACGTTCGCCGGCCGGCAGGCGGAGCAGGTGGTGATCAATGACGTCACGGAGCGGAAGCGGCTCGAGGAGCAGTTCCGCCAGGCGCAAAAGATGGAAGCGGTAGGTCGTCTCGCCGCCGGCGTGGCGCACGACTTCAACAACCTCCTGACCGCGATCCTGGGCACGACCGACCTGATGCTCGAGGACCTGGCTCCGGACGATCCGGATCGCGAAGGGCTCCTCGACATCCGGAGCGCCTCGGAGCGGGCGACCGTCCTGACGCGCCAGCTGCTCACGTTCAGCCGCCAGCAGGTGGTGTCGCCACGGGTGCTGCGGCTGAGCGACCTCGTCCTGGAGCTCGAAAAGCTGCTGCGCCGCCTCCTGGGCGAGGATGTGGCGATCCGGGTCGCGGTGGCCGCCGACTGCGGCAGCGTGAAGGCCGACCCCGGTCAGCTCGAGCAGGTCATCGTGAATCTCGCGGTGAACGCGCGCGACGCGATGCCGGACGGGGGACGGCTCACGCTCGAGACGAAGAACGTCGATCTCGACGCCGACTACCCCACCGATCGGGTCACCATTCCGGCGGGGCGCTACGTCATGCTCGCCGTCACCGACACCGGGACCGGGATGGACGCGCCAACCAAGGCTCGGATCTTCGAGCCGTTCTTCACGACCAAGCCCGTCGGCAAGGGCACCGGACTCGGGCTCGCGACGGTGTATGGCGCGGTGCAGCAGAGCGGCGGCCACATCTGGCTGTACAGTGAGGTGGGGCAAGGCACGAGCTTCAAGATCTATCTGCCGCGCGTCGACGCCGTGCACGCGCCCGCGCCGGTGGCGGAAGCGGCGGTGGTGCTCGATGGCTCCGAAACGGTGCTCGTCGCCGAGGACGAAGACGCGGTGCGCCAGATCATCGAACGGGCGCTGCAAGCCCGTGGGTACCGGGTGATGGTCGCACGGAACGGGAGCGAGGCGCTCGCCCTCGCCGGCCGCCACGCCGGGCAGATCGACCTGCTCGTGACGGACGTGGTGATGCCGGACATGAACGGCCGGGTGCTGTCGCAGCGCCTGATGGAGGTGCGCCCCGCGATCAAGACGCTGTATCTGTCCGGCTATACCGACGACGCGATCCTGCACCACGGGGTTCTGCAGGAGGGCGTCGCCTTCCTGCAAAAACCGTTTTCGCTCGGGGCATTGGCACGCAAGGTCCGCGACGTGATCGAGGCTCGCCTCTGACAGACCTGCCCCTCGTCGCCCGCGCGCGGGGGCACGGTGACCGACCGGCGATCGTCGCCCGAGAAGGCACGTTCAGCTATCGCGACCTGCTCGACGCCTCGGCGCGCGTCGCCGAGTGCCTGCTCGCCGGGCGGGACGACCTCGCGGAGGCCCGGGTCGCCTATCTCACCCCTCCAGGCTTCCACTACGTGGCGATCCAGTGGGGAATCTGGCGGGCCGGCGGCATCGCCGTTCCGCTCGCCGTCTCCCACCCTCCCGCCGAGCTCGAGTACGTGATCCGCGACGCCGACGCCGAGACCGTCGTGGTGCACGCGGAGTTCGCCGCCAGCATCGCCGCGATGAAACTCCCGTCCTGGCTGCGCACCGTCACGTCGGCTGAAGCGATGAGTACTGCTCCCCGCTCCCTGCTCCCCGGTGTGGCGGCGGGGAGGAGGGCGATGATCGTCTACACCAGCGGCACGACGGGCAAGCCCAAGGGCGTGGTCACGACGCATGCGAACATCGCCGCGCAGGTGACGAGCCTCGTCACGGCCTGGGAATGGAGGGCGGAGGACTGGATCCTGCTCGTGCTGCCGCTGCACCACGTGCATGGGATCATCAACGTCCTCACCTGCGCGCTCTGGGCCGGCGCGCGCTGCGAGATGCTCCCGAAGTTCGACGCGGAGCGGGTCTGGGCCCGGATCGCCGCCGGCGACCTCACCCTGTTCATGGCGGTGCCCACCATCTATGCGAAGCTGATCGGCGCCTGGGAGGCCGCCCCGCCCGAGCGTCGCCGCGCCTGGTCGGCGGGCTGCGCCCCGCCCCGGATGCGGCTCATGGTCTCGGGCTCCGCCGCGCTCCCGGTGCAGCGGCTCGAGCGGTGGCGCGAGATCAGCGGCCACATCCTGCTCGAGCGCTACGGCATGACGGAGATCGGCATGGCGCTCTCCAACCCTCTGCACGGGACGCGGCGGCCGGGATTCGTGGGCACCTCGCTGCCCGGCGTGGAGGTGCGTCTGGTGGACGAGACCGGCCGGCCGGTGAGCGGGGCAAGAGGGGGAGCGGCCGCGCCGGGGGAGATCGAGGTGCGGGGCGCGTCGGTGTTTCTCGAGTACTGGCGGCAGCCGGAGGCGACGGCCGCGGCGTTCCGAGACGGCTGGTTTCGCACGGGCGACGTGGCCGTCGTCGAAGACGGCGCGTACCGCATCCTGGGCCGCTCGAGCGTGGACATCATCAAGACCGGCGGTTACAAGGTGTCGGCGCTCGAAGTGGAGGAGGTCCTGCGGACGCATCCGGCGATCGCGGAGTGCGCCGTGGTGGGCGTGGAAGATCCCGAGTGGGGTGAGCGGATCTGCGCCGCGGTCGAGCCGCGCGGCGACGCGAGCCTGACGCTCGCGACGCTGCAGGCGTGGGCCAAGGAGCGACTCGCGCCCTACAAGATCCCGCGCGCCCTCCGCTCGGTGCCCGCCCTGCCGCGCAACGCGATGGGAAAGGTCACGAAGCCCGAGGTGGCGAAGCTCTTCAGCCCTTGAGTGTCAAGGAGCTGTCAAGATTGGGCGGATCCTCTTGTGGGGGCCCCGACGGCCCGGCATGTTCGCCCTCCTCAGGGAACGTTCCCGACCTCCGGTCGCCTGCCGCCAGCGTTCACCGACACTCCCCACATCGGAGGCGACGATGACGTCCATTCGTCACGCGCCCGTGCGTGCGGTTCTGGTGCTGACGCTGTGCGGCTCCTACGCCGGCGCCGCCGCGCAAGACTCGCGTGCCGCGCTCGATCCCATCACGAGCGCGGTGATCAACCATCCGATCACCACGTCCTCGGCGGCGGCCCGAGCCCACTTCCTCGAGGGTCTGCGGGAGTTCGATCTCGGCCGGTTCATCGACGCGAACGTGCACTTCAAGGCGGCGGTGGCCGCGGACCCGGACTTCGCGTTCGCCTACCTGAACGCCGCGAACACCGCCAACTCGCTCGCCGACTTCAAGACCGACCTGGCGCTCGCGGAACGGCACGCTGCCGGCGCGTCCGACGCCGAGCGGCTCCAGATCCAGATGGCCCGAAGAGGGTTCGACAACGACCTGGCGGGTCAACTGGCGCTGGGGCAGCAGCTGGTCGAGAAGTATCCCGACAGTCCGCGCGCCTGGCTCGCTCTCGCCGGAGCCCAGATTGGCTTGAACAAGAACGAGGACGCGCGTGCCTCGATCACGAAGGCCCTGGCGCTCTCGCCCAAGCTGTACGTGGCGCACGCCACCATCGGGAACGACTACATCTTCGGTGAGCCGCACGACTTTACGAAGGCGCTCGCACACATGCAGGAGGCGGAGACGCTGGCGCCGGATGAGTCCAATGCGCACCTCCTCGTCGGCGATGCCTATCGGGCGCAGCGCAACCTCGAGAAAGCCCGCGATGAATACCTGCGGGGCCACGAGCTC
>Ga0209057_1000231_pt1 | contig 51476 bp, 52 predicted proteins | sample GraSoiAngelo_146_FD_185903 | JGI IMG/M metagenome (GOLD analysis project Ga0209057, IMG submission 185903) | Grasslands soil microbial communities from the Angelo Coastal Reserve, California, USA - 14_1009_05_30cm (SPAdes) (version 2) | ecosystem: Environmental > Terrestrial > Soil > Grasslands ...
GCTTCATCTTCGAGCTCAGGCCGATGATCCTCGACGACCTCGGTCTCGTTCCCACGCTGCGTCGCTATGTCCAGACCCTCATCGACAAGCACGGTGTACGCATCGATTTCTCCAGCACCGGCCGCGACCGCCGCCTGCCGTCCGACGACGAGGTCGCGATCTTCCGCCTGATCCAAGACTCGCTCGTCGAGCGGATCGACAAGGCGCAGGCGAAAGAGATCGTCCTTGGCCTCCAGTGGAAGGAAGACACCCTCGACGTTCTCCTTCAGAGCGACGGCAAGGAGCTGCCGCCCGACGGCGAGCTCCAGTCGGGCATTCGGCGCAGCGAGCGTCTCGAGCTCCTCCACGGCGAGTCGACGCACGAGTCGCGCGCGGACGGTAACGTCGTGCTCAAGGTGAAGATCCCCATCCGGAGCGCACCACAGCTCGTCACATGACCACGACGTCCGAGCTCACGACCGATCAGGTCGCCGAGTATCTCGAGGCGACGTGTGCGCTCATCGAGGCCGAGCTCGCAGCCCTTGACGCCGACAGCGGCTGGCACTTCGACGAAAAGGAGTGGTGCGCCAACCAGGTCGTCGGCCACCTGGTCGAGGCCGAGAAGCGTGGATTCGCCGGCCGCATCCGCGAGATCCTGGCCGGCAAAGAGAAGACCAGCTCGTGGGACCAGGCTGAGGTTGCGAGGCAACGGAACGATTGCGCGCGGATAGGCCAGAGCCTCTGGATGGAGTTCATGGGTGTCCGCAACGACAGCATCAATCTCGTTCGTTCGCTGAAACCGCCGGATCTCGCCAAGGGCATCGAGCATCCGATGGCCGGGCGCCTCACCGTGCGCGACCTACTCCATGAGTGGGTCTCTCACGATCGGAATCACACCAAGCAGCTGCTGGCGATCGCGCAAGAGCGGGTTTGGCCGCACATGGGGAACTCGCAGAAGTTCAAGGGCGAGTAGTCGCCCTGGCGTTCGATCGGCCAAGCCACGTGTGCCCGGTCTGTGGCTACCCGGACCTCAGGCAGCCACCATGGCGCGGCGACTCAGGCTCGTTCGAAATCTGCTCATCGTGTGGAACGCACTTCGGATACGAGGACGCCGCGGGCGGGGACGTACTTGCGCGGCCCGCCCGATACCTAGTCCTGCGTGAAAAGTGGAAGGCAGCTGGCTATCCGTGGTTCTCCCCCAGCAGGCGACCACCATCCGGCTGGGACCCGATACGGCAGCTCCGACGAATAACAGAGCGAAACCGAAGCGACGAGGACTAATCGACGGTATCCGCCACATTCGCGGCTGAGAGCCACAAAGCGAGCAGCCACAGCGGCGCGACCGGAATTCCCGCCTGTTGGATCAACGCGACGGCGATGCCCGAGCCGACCCAGAGAAGGGTCGTGCCTGTCGTTGTCGCGGCTCGCGCCACTGCGGGATATGCCATGACGCCGTCGTGCAGGAGCGCGTGCGGCGCCGCGAGGATCGACCAGGTCGACGCATCGACAGCGCGCGTCGTGAACATCCGCGAGCGCGCGAGCACGACGATCGCGCCGAGCGCGTAGATCACAGCGGCGAGCGCGGTGTTCAAGACCAGGTCCTCGCCTCCTGCGACTCGGCGCACGAGCGCAGCGAGGCCCAGCTCGCCCGGGCGGAGCTCGGTGGCGATCCGCGTGAGCAGATCGGGGTAGCGCGCCATTCCCTCGAAGCCGACGGTCGCGAGCGACACGAGGGCGACGCCGACGGTCATCGCGAGGAGCCCGATCGCGCGACGACGCTCGGTCAGCGCGACCAGCGCGAAGAGCGGTAGAAGCTGCGGGCGGAATGCGGCAAGACCGAGGAGGGCTCCCGACCAGAGCGGCGGCGTCCGGAGCGACGCCGCGACCGCGAGCAGCACGAACGGCGTCGTCTGTCCTTCGGCGAGCGCGATGAGTGAAGGCGGGGCGAGGATGGCGAACGCGAGAAGGCGCGTGCGCTGCCGCGGATCTGCAAGCCGGCCGAGCAGATATGCCGCCGTCGCCAGGGCCGCCGCGCCGAGCGCCGCCCAGATCGCGTAGGCGGGCACGAGGGGCAGGGCACCGAGCGGCGCCATGAGCAGCGCGAGTGCCGGGGGGTTGGGGTCGTTGAGCAGGACCGTGCGCTGGGGCAGGGTCGCGTGCTCCATCGCGAGCAGCGCGTCGGCGTCGGTCACCGACGAAGCCGCGCCCGTCGCGACGAGTCGTGCGGCCGAATACAGCGCGACGAAGTCATATCCGGCGGGCTCGCTGGACCAGGTCAGGAACGCGATGGCCCAGGCCGCGACCGCCAGGAGCGCGCCCGCGGCGGCTGGGGCTAGGCGCCGCCCAGGGTCGCGATGTCGATCCCGAGGTAGTAGTGCTTCAGGATCTCCTCCGCCGACTGCCCGCCGAGTGCCATTCCCTGCGCGCCCCACTGCGACATTCCAACACCATGCCCGTATCCCTTGCCGGTAAAGACGAAACGCGCGGGGAGCCGGTACTGCCAGCCGAGGACGCGAAGCGTGTGCGCCGCGCGGTCGGGATCCTTCACGTTGACCGTGAAGGTGCGCTCCACCGTCGCGCCGAGGAAATCGAGCTGGCGCACGCGTTCCGCGTTCGACGACTCGACGTACTCGACCTCCTCGGGGTGGGTCGTCACGGTGAAGAGCGTGCTGCGGAGGCCAAAGTAGTAGCGAGCCCGGTCCTTGCCGATGTCGCGGCTCCCGGCGGACCCGACGATCTTCGCCGAGAGCACGCGTCCGGTGCCGGTGAGCTGCGTCAGCTCGATCCGCTGAGGGTCGCCGACATCTATGCCGCGCGCGCCGATGTAGCTGCGGAGCTGCGGCGCCGTGAACTCCGTCGTCCACTCCCAGCTCGTGTGACCCCACGATGAGGCCTTCGCGATGTCGTCGGCCGGCGACGGGACCGAGCGGAGATACGGCAGCGCGTTCGCGTAGACGTTCTCGCTATCTTCGGTGATGCCGCCCGCGTTCGCGGAATAGAGCGCCTCGATCGGGCGGCCGCCGTACGTGGCGATCATGCCCGCGGTCCGGTCGACGGCCCTGACCGTCGAGGTCGACTCGCCGGCGAGGCCGTCGTACTCCTGGTCGCGCGTGTCGCCTTCGAGGTCGTAGTTGTCGTGGCGCGCCAGGTGGGTCGAGAGGTATGTGCGCGCCGCGATGGCCTGCGCCGCGAGCGCCTCCGGCATCCAGGTCGTGGGCTCCTCGGACCCGACGACCGACGCCAGGTACGCGGCCGTGTCGACCTGGTTCACCACGATCATGTCACCGTCGTCATCGCGAGTGAGGTCCAGCGTGCCGCGATACGCGCGCCCGTTGAAAGTGAGAAGCCCGCCGCTCGCTATGTAGTGGAGTGGCGTGATCTGTGGCGCCGAGAAAAGCGGCGCCGCGAGTGGGTCCGAGCCATCGCCCTCGATCGCGAACTCGAACGGGATGGTCACGATCGGAATGTCCTCGACCTGCGCGCGGAGGCGCGCCTGGCGGAACTGCTGCGCAAGGCTGCGCCGCTCGTCGGGGTCGCGGACGCTGACCGCGGTCTGGGTCGGATCGGCAAGCCGGCGCACACCGCGCCGCGCGATCGTGTATTTCGGGCCCTGGTAGAGCACCGCGCCGTCGTCTCGCGTGACACTCAACGATCCCGTGGAGCCGATCTTCGCGTAGCTCGTACCGAGAAGGGAAATGTTCACACGTATCGTTGCCGGCAGCGGGGCGAGTGGCGAGCTCGCGGCGGCGCGTTGCGGTATCGCGGCAAAGAGCAGCGCGACGATGACGATCCGCGCGAGCCAGATCATCACGATCTCCTCGCGTACACCTCCGGCTTGAGCACACCGACGAACGGCAGGTTCCGATAGTGCTCGGCGTAGTCAAGCCCGTAGCCGACGACGAACTTGTCGGCGATCTCGAAGCCGCGGTAGTCGATCTCGATCGGGATCACGCGGCGTGCGGGCTTGTCGAGGAGCACGCAGAGGCGGACCGACTCGGGCCGCTGCGCTCGAAGGTGATCGAAGACGTAGGAGAGCGTGTGGCCCGTGTCGAGGATGTCCTCGACGACCAGCACGTGCCTGCCCTCGATGGGGTTCGCGAGGTCCTTCAGGATCCGGACCGCTCCGGTCGATTCAGTGCCCGCGCCGTACGACGACACCTCGAGGAAGTCGAGCGAGAGCGGTATCGGCGTCGCGCGCATGAGGTCGGCGAGGAACGGGAGCGCACCTTTGAGGATGGAGACGAGCACGAGGTCCTTGCTCTGGTAATCCGTCGCGATGCGGGCGCCGAGCTCCCGGACCTTCGCGGCGATCTGCTCGGCGGTGACGAGGATCTCGGCCACGTCGTCGCTCTGCCCAGTGCGCGCCACGACGGTCATCAGGACCAATTGTCGCAGGTCATCGGGCGAGCGGGGCAGACGCTCTTTCGAGCGGTCGCGCTAGGAGCGCCGCGCGAGGAAGAGCGCGATCGCGCCGAGAACGACAACGGCGAGCGCGGCGGCGCCGATGAGGAGTGGTGCGACTCCACCGCTCGCGTTCGGAGCGGGCGTGAGCTGCGCGGCGGCCGCGCTCGGCGATGGAGATGCGGTCTCGGAAGACGTGGCAGCCGGTGACGGCGTCGCGCTCGTCGGCTGCGGAGTCGGAGCTTCGGTCGGCGCGGGCGTCGGCGGGGCCGTGGGCGCGATCGTCGTCGGCGCGGTGCGTACGGGGGTTGGCGGCGCCGTGGGTGGTGCGGTCGGCTGTGGCGTGGTCACCGCCTGGACCTCGATCGTGCCGTGCATGAATGCATGGATCGCGCAGTGATATGCGAACGTCCCCGCGGCCCTGAACGTGAACGAGAACGAGCTCCCGGCTCTGATCACGTCGGAGTTCCAGGCCCCCGTGTCCGATGTGGACGTGTGGCTGAACGCGTCGCGGTTGGTCCACGACACCGTGTCGCCGACGCGCACCGTGGTCGTCGGAGGGACGAACGCTGAGCCCTGGATGTTCACCGAGCTCGTGGCGGCAAGCGCGATCAGCGGCAGGGCGAGCAATCCGCACGAGATCACAACGGCCGCGGCCCAGACGACCACGGCGCGCCTCACGGCCATACTTTACGGCTCGTGCCGTCCAGCGAGATCGCCGCGGGTCCATTCGAGGCGCTCGCTCGTGACGCCGAGCGTATCGGCGTTCGCCTAGATGCCGCGACGGTCGCGCTCTGTGTCCGGTATGCCGATCTCCTCATCGAACGCAATACGACGACGAACCTCACTGCGATCACAACGCCGGCCGACATTGCGACCAAACATTTCCTGGACTCGTTCACCGCCGTCGGAGTGCGCAAATGGAGCGGCCGCGAGCGGATCATCGACATCGGTAGCGGTGCCGGATTCCCAGGTATCGCCCTGCGTCTGGTGTTCCCCGGAACCAGCCTCACGCTCGTCGAGTCGATGGGCAAGAAGGCCCGCTTTCTCGAAGAGGTCACGAGCACACTCGCGCTCGACAGTGTCGAGGTGAGGAACGAACGCGCGGAAGCGCTCGCGCACGCGCGGCGCGAACGTTACGACGTCGGGACGGCGCGGGCTGTCGGTACGCTCGGCGCGATCGTCGAGTACCTCCTCCCTTTCCTTCGGATCGGTGGCGACGCGATCGCGTGGAAAGGCAGGCTCGACGCGGAGCTCGCCGGCGCGAAAAAAGCATGTGCGGCCGTCGGCGGCGAGATCGTGAAGATCACGCCGACCGCGGAGCTCGGGCTCGGCGCGGTGCTGCCGGGCCGATCGCTCGTCGTCATTCGGAAGCTGCGCGCCACGCCGTCGCGCTACCCCCGCTCCCCGGCCGAAGCCAAGCGCCACCCATGGTGATCGTGCCGTCACTCGACGTCCGCGCCGCGCGACTCTCCGACGGTTTGGGACAGACCGTTGTCGCGCGAGCGCGGGATCTGGTCGTCGAGGGTGCCGAGGAGCTGCACTTCGTCGACCTGGATCGCGCGGAGACCGGGGAGTCGACAAATCTCGAGCTCCTCGCGGGGATCGCGCGCACCGCGGGTGTGCCCTGCCGTCTGGCGGGCGGCATCTCGCGGGTGGGCGAGGCGCGCCGGGCGATCGATCGCGGATTCGCGGGAGTGCTCTTCTCGAGCGCCGTGTTCGGCGACGACGAGCTCCTGAGAGAGATCGCCGCGCTCGGCGATCGCGGCATCGTCGAGATCGAGGCGCGCGCCGGATTCCTCGCACCACGCGGCGGTGATCCGGGTCTGGTCGCGGTCGCGACCGGACGGGGCGCGCTCGCGGCGGCGCGCGCCGCACTGCTCGCCGGCGTGCGCGGCCTGTATCTCATCGATCTGACGGCGGAAGGTCGGCTCGCGGGCCCACCTCTCGCCTTGGTCGATGCGGTGCGAGGGGTGGTCCGCGACCGCGTTGCGCTGCATGCCGGTGGCGGCGTCCGCGACCTCGACGACATTCGCGCGCTCGCATCGCGTGGCGTCTCATCGGTCGTGATCGGTCGCGCCCTCGCTGAGAAGCGGTTCACGATCCGCGCTGCGCAGCAGGCGTCGAAGGCGTGAAGGTCGGCCTCATCAGCGACGTGCACGCCAACCTCGTCGCGCTCGAGGCCGTGCTCGCGCAGATGGGACCGGTCGACGCTCTTTGGGTCTGCGGCGACACGGTCGGCTACGGCCCTGACCCCTCCGACGTCCTCGCGCTGCTCGTCGAGCGGAAGGCCACGATCGTCGCGGGCAATCACGACCGAGCGGTCGCCAGGGGCGAGGATCTCGACTTCTTCAATCCGCCGGCAGCTGTCGCCGCGAAGATGCATCAGAGCTGGCTCTCCTCGGCCGAGCGCGACATGCTGGCGGCTCTTCCGCGCACGCTCGAGACGAGCGACGTGACGTTGTGCCACGGAAGCCTCCGCGATCCGCTGTGGGAGTACGTCACGAATCCAAGGAGCGCGGCCGCTTCGCTCGGGCTTGCGAGCACATCGCACTGCTGCGCCGGCCATACCCACGTCCCCTCGCTCTTCCGGGGCGACGCCAAGGGACAGCCCGGCCGCGTGAGGTACGACACTCCCTACGCGCTCGCCCCCCGCGCGTTTGTGAACCCTGGCAGCGTGGGTCAGCCACGCGATGGAGATCCGCGTGCCGCGTACGCGGTCTTGGACCTTGCGCCGGGCACGGTGACCTTCCATCGTTCACCGTATCGGTTGGACGAGACGCAGCGCCGGATCCGGGAACGAGGCCTTCCCTCGATCTTCGCGGATCGCCTTGCGTTCGGCCTGTGAGCTCCTGCTTGTCGCCACGATCGGGTGCGGTGGACCGGGGGCAGACGTGACCGACGCTCAGAACATTCCGTTCACCGATCACGGCTCTACGCAGCAGTCGGGATACGAGGGCGGGCCCCGCGTCGTCGCCGCGAGCGATCTCGGACTCACCGGGCTTGGTCGGCTTGCCACCCCAGACGCCACCCGCTTCTACCTCGCCGCCTTTGCCGGCTCGCAGCGCACCGGCGGGTATGACATCCGCATTGCGCGGGTAGATCGCTCCGGCGACACGCTCACCGTCCGCGCGATGTTCACGGTGCCGCCGCCCGATGCACTCACCATCCAGGTGCTGACGTCACCCGCGCATCTTGTCTCGATAGACCGGCGGGCGGCCGCATCCGCCCGCGAGGTCGTGCTCCTCGACCAATCGGCGGCAGAGCGGGCCCGCGGTCCCGTGCCACAATCCCAACCCTGACGTGACCGACGACGAAGGCGAGGACGACACTCCCAAGGATCGACCACCCGACCCACCGAGCGTGAATGACCGACCGGAGTCGCCTTCACTCGAAAAGCGGGTAAGCAAACCGGGACGGCACGTCGGCGACCGCTACGTCCGGATCGTCCGGCCAACCGGCAGTGGGCTTCGCGGTCACGGAGGCCGGTGGGTCGCCACCGAGGAGACCATGGAACGCACCGGCCGGCTCGGGCGTGCGTGGGATGCGACCTTACGGTTCCTCATCGGCAAACGCCTCGAGACTGAAGCCGAGGGCGAGGAGCGCGTCAGCGTCGCTACCGGTTTGCCGATCCTGGCCTCCGACAACATCTCGTCGTCGGCCTACGCGACCGAGGAAGCGATGCGCATCCTCGTCCTCGCCGGAGTCGCTGCCCTGTCGCTCACGATGCCCATCGCGATAGCGGTCGTCTTCGTTCTTGCGATCGTCATTCTTTCGGAGTCCCGGGTGATCTGGGCATATCCCAACGGCGGTGGCAGCTATCTGGTCGCCCGCGAGAACCACGGCGTGATCGCCGGTCTTGTCGCCGCGTCGGCTCTGCTCATCGACTACGTGTTGACCGTCGCCGTCTCGACCGCCGCGGGCGTTGCCGCGATCTCGAGCTTCGTACCTGAGTTGCACGACTACCGCGTCGTAGCTGGTCTGGTTCTCATCGCGCTGCTGGTCATCGGTAACCTGCGCGGTGTGCGCGAAGCCGGATTGCTGTTTGCGGCTCCAACCTACGCGTACATGATCGCGATGTACGGGCTCGTGGGCTTCGGCCTCTTTCGGATCGCGACGGGCGACATGCCCGCTCCGGCCGCACCACCGAATCCCTTTCCGTCGGAGGGGACCGCGCCCCTGACTCTGCTATTGGTCCTTCGCGCGTTCGCGTCAGGGTCGGTCGGCCTCACCGGAAGCGAGGCCGTCGCCAATGGCGTCCCCAGCTTCCGCCGTCCCGAGAGGAAGAATGCGGTGATCACCCTCGTACTCATGGGGACGATCTTCTCGACCATCTTCCTCGCGATCACGTACCTCACCACGACCATCGGCATACAGCCGGATCTGAACGAGCAGGAGACCGTCAACAGCATGATGACCCGTGCGATCGTGGGTGCGGGCACACCGTTCTACTACGCCGTTCAGGTCACGACGGCCATCATCCTGTTGCTGGCCGCGAATACCGGATTCACCGGGTTCCCGCGTTTGGCGTCGGTCCTCGCCAACGACCGCTTTATGCCACGCCATTTTGCGGACGTCGGGTCGCGCCTGGCCTTCAACTTCGGGATCATCGTGCTCGCTCTGCTGGCGGGCCTGATCCTGACGGCTTTCGGCGGGAGCGTGACCAACCTCGTCCCGCTCTACACGATCGGTGTGTTCCTCGCCTTCACACTCTCGCAGTCGGGCCTCGTGCGCCGTTGGCGGCGCCTGCGCAATCGCGGCTGGCGCGTTTCCATGGTCATCAACATATTTGGGACCGTCGTGACCGGCACGGTGCTTCTCGTCGTCGCTTACACCAAGTTCCTGTACGGCGCGTGGATGGTCCTCGTGCTCATCCCCCTCATCACGGCGCTGCTCTACGGGATCCACCGACACTACCAAACGGTGCACGACGCGCTCGTCATCACGGGCCCCGAACAGCAGGAGGTGCCCGTCTTGCCGGCTCCGGTCGTGATCGTGCCCATCGCCCGCCTTGACCGCGCCGCCCTCCAAGCGCTGGCGTTCGCCCGATCCGTCTCGCCGACCGTGAAAGCCGTCCACATCTCGACTTCCAATACGAGTGCCGAGGAATTCCGTCGGCGTTGGGAGCAGCTCGACACGGACATCAAGCTGGATATCGTCGTCTCGCCCTACCGATCGTTGCTGGCGCCGCTCCTCAAATACATCGACGCCATGGGCAAGCCCGACGACCGACCGATCACGGTCGTGCTGAGCGAGTTCGTCCCCCGTCATTGGTGGGAATGGCTCCTGCACAGCCAGACCGCGTTCCGTCTCAAGGCGGCCCTTCTCTTCCGGCCGAACACGATCGTGATCGACGTCCCTTACCACTTTGAAGACACATCGAATCTGACCCGACGACGCTAGACTCGCGCAATTCATGCAACCGAAACGGATCCTGGTCGCCCTCGCGGGGACGAGCGCGGATCCGGACATGCTTCGTCTTGTGTCGCCCATCGCAAAATCCGCGAAGGCTGAAGTGATCGGGATCCACGTGATCGAAGTGCGGTGGAACCTTCCTCTTGATGCGGTTCTCGAGCCCGAGCTCGACCGCGGCGAGGAGCTCCTGGCGAGCGCTAAGAAAGTTGCCGACCAGGCGGGGTTCGAGCTCGACACCGAGCTCCTCCAGGCGCGCGACGCGGCGGCGGCGATCGTCGATACGGCGGTGGAACGGAAGTCAGACCTGATCGTCGTTGCGATGCCCTTTCGAAAGCGACTAGGAAGGGTGTACGTGGGGCGAACCGTGCAGAACGTGTACGTCAACGCGCCGTGTGCGGTGCTCGCGTATCGTCAGGAGGAGACCAGGTGAACGTCATCATCGTCGGCTGCGGCCGGGTGGGTGGGTTTCTCGCGGGACTCCTCGACTCCGAGGGCCATCGCGTGAGCGTCGTTGACATCGCGTCGACGAGTCCAGCGCGCGCGGAGCGCGCCTGGTTCCAGCATCTTCCCACGTCGTTCAAAGGCGAAACGATCCTGGGTGACGGCACGGATCTCGAAGTCCTTCGCCAAGCTGGGATCGAACGGGCCGATGCTCTTCTGGCGCTCACTGAAGGGGACAACCGCAATCTGATGGCGGCGCAGATCGCTCAGAAGATCTTCGGGGTAAAACAGGTGATTGCCAAGGTGAACGACCCCGTGCGCGCGCAGACCTATCGCGAGATGGGGATCAACACGTTCTCCCGGACGACGATCCTCGGTACGCTCCTTCACGCGATGCTGCAGGAAGACCGCGAGGTCGGGGAGGTCCTCATGCGGAAAGCGCTGGCGCATGAGGCCGACATGGTCAACGAGCCCTTGAAGGCCCCGGTGAAGGCCCGATAAGGATGGTGCTGTAAAGATGTACTTCGTCGTGGCTGGCGCGGGCGAGGTGGGGTTCCATCTCTCGCAGGCTCTCCTCGAGTCAGGACACGAGGTCACGATCATCGAAGCCGATCGACGCCGCGCCAATTTCGTCCAGGAGCGGCTCGGCTCGATCGTCATGAATGCCCCGGCGGACGAGGGACGCGCGCAGATGGAGGCCGGCTGCAGCCGCGCCGACGCGCTCATCGCTGTTACTGGCGACGATGCGAAGAATCTTGTGATCTGTCAGCTGGCGAAGATACGTTGCCGCACGCCCCGCGTGATCGCGCGCGTCAACAACCCGAAGAACGAGATCGTCTTCAAGACGCTCGGCATCGACGAGACCATCTCATCGACGCGCGTACTCATGAACGTCATCGAACAGGAGCTCCCGTCGGGAGGCTTCATGCCGCTCATGTCACTCGCCGGTTCCGCGAACGAGTTGATCGAGGCGGAGATCGCCATCGGGACGCCGCCCGCGGGAAAGAGCGTCGGGAGTCTGCGCTTACCGAGCGGCGCGCTTGTGGGCGGGATCATTCGCAAAGGCAAGCTCATGCATGCTGACGACGACACCAAGCTGGAGGTCGGCGATCGTGTCATGGTCTTCTCGCCGACGGCGTCCGAGAGCGAGGTCCGCAAAGCCCTGATGGGCTAGCTCTCGCGCGGGTGGTACGGCACATCGATCACGATCGTGTCCGGCCGGAAGAGCAGCGCGAGCTTCAGGCGGAAAGCCGTCTGACTGTGCAGGAAAAACTCCCACCAGTGCCTCGGCACGAACTGGCTCACCACGATCGTGAGGGGCCGGTCAGAGTTCGACCCGACCTTCTCGATATAGGTGAGCAGCGGTGGCACCAGCGAACGGTACGGCGACACGATCACCTCGAGCGGGACGTCGGCTGCCCAGGCCTCCCAACGGAGCTGGAACGCCGCGGCGGTCTCGTGGCTCGTCGCGATGTGTACGGCCCGCACGTGATCCGAGATCGAGGATGCGAACGTCAGCGCGTGCACGGCGGTTCGGTCGAGTCGGGCGACTGGGACGATGACCATTGGCTGCGGGAGCTTCGGCAGGTCCTGCCGGAGATCCTCGACGACAAGGGAGTCCTGGGCGGCCGTGTAATGCGTGCTGATGCCATGCAGCAGCAGCACGAGCAACGGCATGACGATGAGGACCATCCACGCGCCGTGCTCGAACTTCGTGACCGTGGTGATGACCAGCACGACACCGGTGACCACAGCCCCGACGCCGTTGATCCCCGCCGTGACCTTCCAGCCGCCCGGCCGTAGGCGGAGCCAACGTCGCACCAGGCCGGTCTGCGAAAGGGTGAACGCGAGGAACACACCGATCGTGTACAGCGGGATGAGCGCCGTGACGCTCCCGCCAAACGCGATAAGCACGAGGCTCGCAAGTGCCGCGAGTACCAGGATGCCGAAGGAGAAGGCGAGGCGCTCGCCGCGATCGGCGAAGTGCCGCGGCATGAAGCGATCGTTCGCGAGCACCGCCGCGAGACGCGGGAATCCGGTGAACCCGGTGTTTGCGGCGAGCGCGAGGATGACCGCGGTCGACACCTGCACGAGGTAGTAGGGGAAACCGTCGCCGACCAGTGACCGTGTTACGAGGCTGTTGAGGGTCTCCTGCTCTCGTTGATCCGGCACGACCCCGATGGCCTGGGCGAGGAACGTGAGACCCAGGAAGATCGTGCCGAACGTGATCGCCATAAGGATGAGAGTCGTCGAGGCGTTCCGCGTCTCGGGGGCTTTCATGCTCGGAACGCCATTCGCGACCGCCTCCGCACCGGTGAGCGCGACCGAGCCAGACGCGAACGCGCGGAGGATGAGGAGCACCGACAGCGCGGCAATGCCGGTCGACGGAACAGGGTCAGGCGGGATGGCCGGCGGCGGCACGTCGCCCGCGATCACTCGGAACAGGCCATACCCGATCAGGCCCGCGAGCGAAAGGACGTAGACGTACGTCGGGATCGCGAAGATCATCCCCGCTTCGCGAATGCCGCGGAGGTTCCCGATCGCGAGCAGAGCGATGAACGCGAGCCCGAGCGGCACGCGCATGTCGTGAAGCGCCGGGGCGAACGAGGTGATCGCCGCAACGCCCGCCGCGGTCGAGACCGCGACCGTGAGGACGTAGTCGATCAGGAGCGAGGAGGCCGCGATCAGGCCGGGCACTCGGCCAAGGTTGTCGCTCGTGACGACGTAGCTGCCGCCGCCGTTCGGATACGCCTTGATCACCTGCAGCTGGGAGAGGACAACAACCGCAAGCACCCCGACGATCGCGAGTGCGATCGGCATGGTGAGCGAGAGGGCCGCGACACCGGCGAGGGCGAGGACCCGCATCGCCTCCTCGGTCGCATACGCGGACGACGAAATGTTGTCCGACGCGAGGATGGCGTAGCCGGTCGCGACCGTGAGGCGCTCGGAACCCTCGGCCTCGGTCGCAAGCGGCCTCCCAAAAAGCTTGTGCCTGATGCCAGCCAGGATTCGACCCGTCTGACCGGGCGGGAGAATAGCGGCGTCGGTCGCTACGTAGTGCCCCTCCGCCCGACGGAATTCGCGCCGGGGCGAAACGATCCGCACGTAGCGATCGCCTGGCCGTCGGCCCTGCTTTGGGACGAGCTGTTCAAGCCCCGGAAGATCCCCGCGCTCGCCGTGAGAGTCCATCCCAAGGAGGTTCGTCCCAAATCGCTCAACAGCGTGTCAATGAACACCGCCGCCTCCTCAACGGCGGCTCAAAGGCGGGTTACAGCTCTTCGGAGCGGAAGCGGTAACCGACGCCGGGTTCGGTCACCAGATACGCGGGGTCCTGTGGATCGCTCTCGATCTTGCGACGCAGCCGGGCGACGTAGACGTGCAGGTAATGCGATTCATCACCGTAGTCCGGTCCCCAGACCTGCTGCAGGAGCATCCGGTCCGTCAGCACTTTGTTCGGATTGGTGACGAAGACCTTGAGGAGGTCGTACTCGGTGGGCGTCAGGTGGATCGTGCGGCCCCCAACGGTGACTTCCCTGAGCTCGAGGTCGACCACGAGCTCGCCGCTCGTGATGCGCGGCTCAGCTCCCGTCCCGGGCCGCGCGACGTGGCGGAGCGCAACACGGATTCGCGCCAGGAGCTCATCGATCCCGAACGGCTTGGTCATGTAGTCGTCGGCGCCGAGGTCGAGCGCGTTCACTTTGTCGGTCTCGCCGCCGCGAGCCGAGAGCACGATGATCGGCGTCCCGGAGTGCTCGCGGATGCGACGGACCACCTCGAACCCATCTCCATCCGGCAGGTTGAGGTCGAGCACGACGAGATCCGGCTGCTTGCGCTCATAGCTCGCGATCGCATCACCGGCTGTCTCCGCCGTTTCGACCTGGAAGCCGTGGCCCCGTAGGTTCGTGCGCAGCGTCCGGATCATCGATGGTTCGTCGTCGACCACGAGAAGACGCGCCCCCGACGGCTCCGCGCGCACGGTATTAGTTGACACCGGCGCGGCCCGGGAGCGTGAAGACGATGCGTGTTCCGTCGCTTACACCGCGATCGATCCAGATCGTTCCGGCGTGCGCTTCGACGAGACGCTTGGCGATGGCGAGGCCGAGGCCCACGCCGCGCGGCCCCTGTCCGGCGCGCGCGAGGCGAACGAACGGCTCGAAAACGCGTTCCGCATCACCCGGCGCGATCCCAGGACCGTGGTCGCGAACGGCGAAGCGAACGTTTCCGTCGTCGCGCCCAACGCTGATTCCGATCTCGGACCCTGCCGGAGAGAACTTCGCGGCGTTCTCGACCAGGTTCGAGAGGACCTGCTGGATTTCGACGTAGTCGAGTTCGATCGGCGGAAGGTCCTCCGGCACATCGAGGTGCACGGGGTGCCCCGCGGTGACTGGTCGCATCCGGCCGGCGACGTCCTCGACGAGCGCGCCGACGTCGTGCCAGGCCTTGTGAGGCACGAGTCTCCCATTCTCGATACGTGAGAGATCGAGAAGGCTGCCCACGAGGCGGTCGAGCCGCACGGCCTCGTCCTGGATCGCGGTCGCGAACTCGTCGCGCTCGCGCTCGGTCCACTCGACATCGTGTTGCCGAAGGCTGCCGGCCGAGGCAAGGATCGACGCGAGCGGCGTGCGGAGCTCGTGCGACACGGCGTGAAGGAGCTCGGTCTTGAGATCATCCGAGCGCCGGAGGACCTCAGACTCGGTGGCCTCCTGTCGGAATCGTGCACGCTCGATCGTCAGTCCCAGCTGCGCGGCAGCGATCGCGAGCACGCGTTCGTCGGCCGCTTCGAGCGCTGCGGCTCCTGCTCGGGGCAGCACCGCAAGGCGACCCACCCGCGTGCCCGCCGCGACGATCGGCACCAGGCGAGCCCGGCGGCCGGCGCGGGCCGTCGTAGGTCCGACGAGCCGGACGGTGCGGGAGGGGCCCGCCGGGTTCATCAGCCGGAGCTCACTGCCGGTCGCGCGCAGGCTGGCGCGCGCCGACTCGTCGCGAGCGGCGATCGCGGGGTGGGGCAGGATATCCGCATCCGCCTCGATCGACACCGCGTCAAGGTCGAGCGCCGCTCGGAAATGCTCGGCGACCGCGACGAGCGCGCGCTCCAGGTCCGGCTCCGCCATGAGGAAGGCCGCCTCGTAGAGGACCTTGGCGTCGTGTTCGCGGTGCTCGGCCTCCTGCGCGCGCGCTCGCTCGCGTGCCGCGAGCGTTCCGGTGACGACCGCGGTGATGAGGAAGAGCGCCAGCGAGAAGAGCTCCTGCGCGTCGGCCACGACCAGCTGGTGGGTCGGCGGCACGAAGAACCAGTCGAAGGTGACAAAGGCGAGGACGCTCGCGACGATCGCGGCGGCCCGACCGAAGGCCACCGCGACGACAAGCACCGCCACGAGATAGAGCATCGAGATGTTCGCGATCTGAGCGCGCCCGACGACGAAGTCGATGAGCGCGGTGGTGATCGCCACGGCCGCTGCCGCGCCGGCATACGGGATCAGACGACGCATCAGCCCACGATTGTCCCCTAGCCGGTGACCGCCGCCTCCGTCACGCCGGGCATGGCAAGCCCGGCGGCGACGCTCGTGAACGCCGCCGCGTCACGTGCGACGGCGTTCGGAACGAGCTCACGCATGAGAGCGCGGAACACCGGGATCGCGCTCGATCCGCCGGTGTAGACGACCGCCGCGATCTCGGCCGCCGAGAGGCCCGCGTCGTCGGTCACCCCTCGAACGAGGGTCGCGGTCTCGTCGAGCAGCGGCCGGATCAGATGCTCGAAGCGCCCGCGCGTGACGCGCGCGTCGACGTCCACCTCGGCGTGGTGATAGGTGAGGATCGCCGCGGGGACGGTCGAGAGGTCGATCTTGGTCGCGTCCGTCGTCTGGAAGATCTCGTAGCCGAGCTGGAGCTCGATCGCGCTGCGCAGCGCCGCGAGCTCGCGTCGCGGCGCACCGGCGCGCACGAGGTCGTCGAGCGCGTCGAGGAGCGGCTTCTCGTTGAGTGCCGAGAGCGCGTGCCAGTCGCGCAGCGCGTTGACGATGTAGCGAGGCAGCCGCAAGCGTTTGGGTCCCCATTCGGCCCGCGAGCCGAGGCGTGGCGCGACGGCATCCTCGATGACAAGCTCGGTCGCGCGGTCGCCGCCGATCGGACCGCCCGCGGTCGCGAGGACCGCGAGTCTCCCGCGGTCGTCGCGCCGAACGACGCACAGGTCGAGGGTGCCGCCCCCGAAGTCGAACACGAGGCTCGTCCCCGCCTCGACGTTCGCGGCGTGCGCGGCGGCGATCGGTTCGGGAACGAAGCGGACCTCGCGAAAGCCCGCGAGCTCGGCTGCCGCCCGAAGCCTTCCCGTCGCGCGAGCCTCGGCGTCGTCACCGCCAATGAAGCGGACGGGCCGGCCGAGCGTGATCGCTTCCGGTGCGATTCCGGTGAGCTCCTGCGCGCGGTTTCGGACGTGCCCGAGGATGAGCGCGATCAGGTCCTCGAGACCCTTGGCGTCGCCGAAAACGTTCGTCCGGGTCGCGAGCGGATCACCGAGAAAGGTCTTAAGCGCCTGAAAGAGCCGGCCGGGGGCGCTCGTGTCGGCGAGGATGTACGCCTCGAGGCTCTTGTGCGTGGGGTCCGTTGAGGGCAGGCGTATGCCGAGCAGCTGAACCTCCCGCCGGAGAGGCCCGCGGGTCCGGTTGTCCTCAAGATATGCATCGATGGCCGCTCGTCCGACGATGGGAGTCCCATCCCGCCTGATGTAAAGGACGGTCGGCATCGTCTCGCCAGCCACCGCGTCGATGGGGAGTACACGGGTCGATGTGCCGTCATTGACAGCGAGAGAGGTATTTGACGTGCCGAAATCAAGTCCGAAGAGCACGGGCCGACAAGCCTAGAACGCGGTTGCCGGCCTGCCGACCGAGGGCCCCCGCGCGGTGGGGCACCGGCCGGAGGCCGGGGGGTCCGCCGCCGCGTAGAGAGGGTTTCGGTCGGCAGGCCGCCTCAGGTGCTAGGCGGGTCGGCCTTACGCGGAGGAGGAGTCTTGACAATGGCATTGATAGGCTTTTAGATATCTCCATGGCAAGCGCACGTCGACCCGTGTACGTCATCAGCATCGCCGCGAGCCTGGCGGGGTGCCATCCCCGGACGCTCCGCATCTACGAGGAGGAGGGCCTGCTCGATCCGGTCCGAACGGACACGAACATCCGCCTGTACTCCGACGAAGACCTCGAGCGCGTGCGGGCGATCCGCTATCTCACGCAGAACCGCGGCGTCAATCTCGCGGGCGTGAAGCTCCTCCTCCAGCTCCGCGACGCGGCGGACCTGCTGGACGAGATCGCGAACGAGCTTGCGCGCGAGGACGCCGAAGCGGAGGCCCCGCAGGCGGTCGAAGTGACGCACGAACCGACCACACGCCGTCCACGAATCCGCCAACGCCAAAAGGGCGTTGAGCTCTAAAAAGCTTCATCAGGATCACCCCATCCATCAACGGCTAGAAGGAAAGAAGAAGTGACCGACCCAGAGACAACGAACATCAACGCAAGCTCGCCGACGAGCCAGTTCCCGAACGAACTGCCCCTCGTGCCACTCCGGGAGGCGGTCGTCTTCCCGAAGCTGGTGGTCCCGCTCGGGGTCGGTCGCGAGAAGAGCGTCGCCGCCATCAACGCGGCGATGAACGAGGAAAAGCACTACATCATCCTCGCCGCCCAGAAGGACGCCGAGGTCGATGACGTCACACCCGAGCAGATCTACTCCGTTGGTACCGTCGCCGAGATCGTGCGCCTCCTCCGGATCCCGGACGGCAGCGCGCAGATCATCGTTCAGGGCATCAATCGAGTGCGGATCACCAACTACCTGCCCGAGCAGCGCTTCTTCCGTGTGAGCTTCGACGTGGACAACGGGGGCTCGATCCTGCCCGAGCTCGCCATGACCGCGAAGAACACGGAGGACCCCGCGCACTTCGCGGACCTCGTCGCGTCGAGCCCGGACCTCACGCTCGAGCAGCGCCAGCAGCTCCTCGAGACCCACGCGGTCGTCGAGCGGCTCAAGTTCATCTCGGTCTTCCTCGCGAAGCAGAACGAAATCCTCGAGCTCAAGGCCAAGATCCAGAGCGAGGTCCAGCAGACCCTCGACAAGACGCAGCGCGAGTACATCCTCCGCGAGCAGATGAAAGCCATCCAGAAGGAGCTCGGTGAGGACGAAGGCGGAGCCGAGCTACGCGAGATCAAGGAAAAGATCGACCAGGCGGGTATGCCCGAGGCGGTCAAGGAAAAGGCGCTGAAGGAAGTCGGTCGTCTCGAGAAGATCCCGCAGGCCTCGCCCGAGACCGGCGTCATCCGCACCTACGTTGATTGGCTCATCTCGCTCCCGTGGAGCAAGGCCGCGAGCGACGACTGGGACATCCAGCAAGCCGCGAAGATCCTCGACGAGGATCACTACGGGCTGCCCAAGATCAAGGACCGCATCCTCGAATACATGGCCGTGCGCAAGCTCGCCCCTGGTCTGCGCGCCCCGATCCTCTCGTTCGTGGGCCCGCCCGGCGTGGGCAAGACGAGCCTCGGCAAGTCCATCGCCCGCGCGATGGGACGCAAGTTCATCCGCATGTCGCTCGGCGGCATCCGTGACGAGGCGGAGATCCGCGGCCACCGCCGCACCTACGTGGGTGCGCTACCCGGCCGCATCCTCCAGAACATGAAGACCGCGGGCGAGATCAATCCGGTGTTCATGCTCGACGAGATCGACAAGGTGGGCGCGGACTTCCGCGGCGACCCGAGCTCGGCGCTCCTCGAGGTCCTCGACCCCGAGCAGAACAACGCTTTCAGCGACCACTACCTCGAGGTGCCGTACGACCTGTCGAAGGTGATCTTCATCACGACGGCGAACGTCGAGGACACGATCATTCCGCCGCTCCGCGACCGTATGGAGATCATCCGTCTCCCCGGCTACACCGAGGACGAGAAGATGCACATCGCGAAGGGCTTCCTCCTGCCGAAGCAGCTGAAGCAGCACGGCCTCGAGGAAGGCAAGCTCGTGATGGGCGACGACACTCTCCGCAAGCTCGTGCGTGAGTACACGCGCGAGGCCGGCGTTCGCAACCTCGAGCGGGAGATCGGCACGATCAACCGCAAGGTCGCGCGGACCATCGCCGAGGGCAAGGCTGCGACCGTCGAGGTCAAGCCTGAGGACCTCGACAAGTACCTTGGCCCCGAGCGGTTCGAGTACGGTCTCGCCGAGAAAGAGGATCAGGTCGGCGCGGCCACCGGCGTCTCGGTGTCCGAGCACGGCGGCGACGTCCTCACCGTCGAGGCGACGATCATGGACCAGGGATCCAAGCAGGAGGAGTTCGTCCTCACCGGCCAGATCCAGAAGGTCATGGAAGAGTCGGCCATTGCGGCCCTGAGCTACGTCCGAGCGCACTACGCCGAGCTCGGCGTGCCGAAGGGGTTCTTCAAGGACCACGCCATGCACATCCACGTGCCCGCGGGCGCCATCCCAAAGGATGGACCTTCGGCCGGCGTGACGATGGCAACGGCCATCGTGTCGGCGCTCACGGGTCGCAAGGTCCGTAAGGACGTCGCGATGACCGGAGAGATCACGCTCCGTGGTCTCGTCCTTCCGATCGGCGGGGTGAAGGAGAAGCTGCTCGCGGCGCACCGCGCCGGGATCAAGACATTCCTCATGCCGAAGAAGAACAAGAAGGATCTGGTCGACGTCCCGCAGGAGGTCATCGACACGGTCGACATCAAGCTCATGGAGACGATCGACGAGGTGCTCAAGGCGGCGCTGTTGCCCGGACCGAACGTGACGCCCGCGCAGATCGAGGCGGCACGTCCGAGCATCGCACCGTCGGGCGCGCCAGCGCACTAATTTCCGGGGGCGGAACGGATGCCGGTCGAATACAAGGACTACTACAAGACGCTTGGCGTTTCGAAAAGCGCCTCGACCGACGACATCAAGAAGGCCTACCGAAAGCTCGCACGCCAATACCACCCGGACGTCAACAAGAAGGCGGACGCGGAGAAGCGCTTCAAAGAGATCAACGAGGCTCACGAAGTCCTCAGCGATCCCGAGAAGCGAAAGCGGTACGACACGGTCGGTCCCGAGTGGGAGCAGTTCGCGCAAGGGCGCGGACGTCCCTCGGGGACCGGCGGCTTCCAGTACGTGTACACGGGACAGCCGGGCGAGAGTCCGTTCGGCGACGATGCCAGCGGGTTTTCCGACTTCTTCCGGACCCTCTTTGGCCAAGCTGCGAACGGCGGCTTCGGCGACGCGGACGATGTGTTCGGTCGCACACGTACGCGGACGCGATCGCGCGCTAGACAAGGCGAGGATGTCGAGGGCGAAGTTGAGATCACCCTCCCGGAGGCATACAAGGGGTCCGAGCAGGTGATCCAGATCTCGCGCGAGAACGGCCAGCCCGCGAGACGGCTCACCGTGAAGATCCCGCCAGGGGTGAAGGACGGCCAGCGCATTCGCCTTGCGGGCCAGGGCAACCCCGGCGTGGGTGGCGGTCCACCCGGCGATGCGTACCTGCGCGTGCGCGTGAAGCCGCACCCCTTCTTCACGCGCGACGGCGACGACCTCCGCGTGGATCTGCCCGTCGCGATGCACGAAGCCATGCTTGGCGGCGAAGTTACCGTGCCCACGCTTAAGGGCCGGGTGTCGCTTCGCATCCCACCGGAAACACAAAACGGGCGCACTATTCGCCTCGCCGGGCAGGGGATGCCCCGGGCGGGCGGCGGCCACGGGGATCTCTACAGCACCGTGAAGGTCGTCATGCCGACCAAGCTCAGCGAGAAAGAGCGCGAGCTTGCGCGCGAAGTCGCCAAATCGCGCAGCGGGGACAACGTGCGCAGTCACTTGCTTTGAGTTAGGCCGAGCGACGAGCGATTCACTCGCGAGGAGCGAGACCACCAGCCTTGAGCGTGTCTCGAGGCGAAGCCGAGAGATTGAGCAGGCATGGAGGCTGGGCCGACAGGCCGAGCCGGTTAGGCAGGTAACGAAGTGATCGATCCAAATAAGCTGACCGAGAAGTCGCAGGAGGCGCTCGTCGCCGCGCAGCAGAAGGCGCGCGACGAGGGCCACGCCCAGCTCGATGTCGAGCACCTGGCCGCCGCGCTCGTGGACCAGGCCGGAGGCATCGTCCCGAGCGTGTTGACGGCACTCGGCATCCAGCCGGCGCAGCTTTCCACAGCGCTCGCGACGGAGCTCCAGCGGCAGCCGAAGGTGAGCGGAAACGTGCAGCTCTCTGCCTCGGCGCGGCTCGGGCGCGTTCTGCAGCAGGCGCAGAAGGAAGCGCAGTCCCTCGGCGACGAGTTCGTCTCCACCGAGCACCTTCTACTCGCCATGACAGAGGACCAGGGCTACACCGGTCAGGCGCTGAAGCGGCTTGGCGCGACACACGAGCGCGTGCTGAACGCGCTCAAGGACGTTCGCGGCAATCAGCGCGTCACCGACCAGAATCCGGAGGGCAAATACCAGGCGCTCGACAAATACGGTCGCGATCTGACCGAGCTTGCTCGCAAGAGCAAGATCGATCCGGTCATCGGGCGCGATGAAGAGATCCGCCGCGTGATCCAGGTGCTCTCGCGGCGCACGAAGAACAACCCTGTGCTCATCGGCGAGCCCGGCGTCGGCAAGACCGCGATCGTCGAAGGTCTGGCCCAGCGCATCGTCCGCGGTGACGTTCCCGAAGGTCTGAAGGACAAGCGCGTGTTCGCGCTGGACATAGGCTCGCTCCTCGCGGGCGCGAAATATCGCGGCGAATTCGAGGAGCGCCTCAAGGCCGTGTTGCAGGAGATCGCGAAGAGCGAGGGCCAGATCGTCCTCTTCATCGACGAGCTGCACACCGTCGTCGGCGCCGGCGCTGCCGAAGGCGCGGTGGACGCCGCGAACATGCTGAAGCCCATGCTCGCGCGCGGCGAGCTGCACACGATCGGCGCGACCACCCTGGACGAGTACCGGAAGCACATCGAAAAGGATGCCGCCCTCGAGCGGCGATTCCAGCCGGTCTACGTCGGGGAGCCCTCGATCGAGGACACGATCTCCATACTTCGCGGCCTGCGGGAGCGCTACGAGATCCACCACGGCGTCCGGATCCAGGACGCCGCCCTCGTCGCCGCGGCCACGCTCTCGTCGCGCTACATCACCGACCGCTTTCTTCCGGACAAGGCGATCGACCTCGTGGATGAGGCCGCGTCGAAGCTCCGCATGGAGATCGACTCGATGCCGGCCGAGCTCGACGAGGTCGAGCGCGCCATCTCGCGGCTCGAGATCGAGCGCGAGGCGCTGAAGAAGGAGAGCGACGCGGCCAGCAAGGAGCGCCTCGGGAGGCTCGAGCGCGAGCTCGCCCATGCGAAGGAAGAGGCGAGCGTGCTGCGGGCGCACTGGCAGCAGGAGAAGGCCGCCATCAGCGAAATACGCGATAAGCGGCAGCAGCTCGAGGCCATCCGGGCCGACGTCGAGCGCGCCGAGCGGGCTGCCGACTACGCCAAGGCGGCCGAGCTGAAGTACAGCACTGTCGCGGGCATCGAAAAAGAGATCGCGCGCGCTGAGAAGCGGCTGGCCGACCTGCAGAAGAACCAAAAGATGCTCACCGAGGAGGTGACGCCCGAGGACATCGCTGACGTGGTCGCCAAATGGACGGGGATCCCGGTCACGAAGCTCCTCGAAGGCGAAGTTTCCAAGCTCCTACGCATGGAGCAAAACCTGCACGAGCGCGTCGTCGGCCAAGAGGAGGCGGTCACGGCCGTGGCGAACGCGGTGCGCCGCGCGCGCGCCGGCATGCAGGACCCCAACCGGCCTCTCGGCTCGTTCCTGTTCCTCGGTCCGACAGGCGTCGGCAAGACCCTGCTGGCGAAGGCCCTCGCGGAATTCCTCTTCGACGACGAGCGCTCGCTCGTGCGGCTCGACATGTCTGAGTACATGGAGAAGCACACCGTCGCACGGCTCATCGGCGCTCCGCCCGGGTACATCGGGTTCGAGGAAGGCGGTCAGCTGACCGAGGCGATCCGCCGCCGGCCCTACTCGGTGCTCCTGCTCGACGAGATCGAGAAGGCGCACCCCGACGTCTTCAACGTGCTCCTCCAGATCCTCGACGACGGTCGTCTCACTGATGGCAAGGGCCGAACGGTGGACTTCAAGAACGTCGTCATCATCATGACGAGCAACGTCGGGTCCACGTTCATCACCGAGCTCGCGGACCAGCATGAGCTTCTGCGCAAGCGCGTGATGGATGCCCTGCGCGGCCAGTTCCGGCCCGAGTTCCTGAACCGGGTCGACGAGATCGTCATCTTCAAGAACCTCGTCACGCAGCAGCTCATGGAGATCGTCGAGAAGGAGACGAAGATTCTCGCGAAGCGGCTCCTCGAGCGAAAGATCACCCTCGAGCTATCCGGCAACGCGAAGTCGCTCATCGCGAAAGAGGGCTTCGATCCGGTCTACGGCGCGCGCCCGATCAAACGCACGATCCAGCGGCTCATCATCGATCCGCTCGCGCAGAAGGTGCTCTCCGGAGAGTTCAAGGAGGGCGACACGGTGTTCGTCGACGCCGAGAACGGCAAGGTGGTCTTCTGGAGCGAGCAGTACGCCCAGGAGAAGGTCGAAGTTAACGGTGGGCGTGAGCCCGCCGCCGCGGGCGGACGCAGAAGGGCGAACTAGAGACCGGTCCGGCACACGGTGTGTGTCCCCGACCGGCACGCTCCCGTCGTGGGGCGGTTCGTGTTGGTCGCGTTCGGCGTCCTCTTGCTCGCGTGCGGCTCGCATGCTGAGGCGGACAATCCGCGAGTCGATCCGCTGCTGGCTCTCGAAAGCGATCCGCAGGCCGCGCTCGCCGCGGCGAAACACCCGACGTACAGGGCGACCTACGAGATGACCCTTAGCTCGCTCTTCGCAGCTGTGCAATCGCCGTCGCCCGGGCCGAGCCTGTCGAGCACGCAGACCTATATCGCTCGGCCGCCGGACTTCCGCTTCGAGTTAGCGATCAGCGGGAGCGTTCCGCTTCGGATGGTCATCATCCTTCGGGGTCAGGACGCATTCGTCTGTCTCGACGGCAACAACAGCGGCTGCTATGCGATGCCCGTGACGTACACGCAGCAGATGCTCGACTCTCTGAACGTCTCGCCGCTCGACTCGATGCTGTCGGCGACCAGGGACATGGACGTGACCGTCCTCCCGCGCGAACGCATCGCGGACCGCGATGCGGCCTGCTTCCGTTGGCGACTGCGGCCCACCGCACCCGGCTCGCCCTCGCCGACATCATTGAATTCGCTGCTCGGGCAGATCGGTGAGGTGAAGCTCGAAGCCTGCTTCTCGGCCGACGGCGTGATGCTTCGCACACTCACGTCGGCGGGCGCGCTATTCACCATCCAGCAGCGGGCGACAAGCGTCAGCACAACAGTTAGCGACGCCGACTTCGCGCTGCCGTATCCGCTGACCAGCGCCCCGTTCCCGCTCCCGACATCAGGCTTGCCCAAACCGCAGACCCCTCGGCCCTCGGCGACCGTCTCTCCCACCAAGCACTGATCCGGCCCGCGCGCGATATACAGGCATAGTGGGCCGCCGCCTCGTCGTCCTCGCGATCCTTCTGGCCGCGTGCGGGGGAGCTTCGAATTCACCCGCCAGCCCGTCGCCCTCCATCTTGGCGGCGAGCCCCGGCACGACGCCCCCGCCGACCCTCGCGCCAACCCCTTCGCCGACGCCGACCGCCCGGCCGATCGCTGCCGTACTCGAGGACATCGATCCCGCGAAGCTGAACGACCACATGGCGACGCTTGCGTCATTCGGCTCGCGCGATGTCCGTAACCCTAATCACGCGAAGGCGGTGGCCTATCTGAAGGAGCAGCTCGGCGCGATAACAGGAATCACCGTGCGGTCGCATTTCGCTACGTACCAATCGCTTCCGCTCGAGAACATCCTCGCCTTCGTCGACCCAGCCGGCTCCGTGCCCGACCAAGGCTGGGTCATGATCTGCGCGCACTACGACTCGATCTCCAATCGCACGCCGGGCTGGAATCCGGCGACGATGGCAGCGCCGGGTGCCGACGACAATGCGACCGGCACCGCCGCGCTCCTCGAGTACGCCCGTGTGCTCGCGCGGGAACGCTCGACCCTTCGGCAGCGGATCGTCCTCGCGTTCTTCGATGGTGAGGAGCTCTTCTTCAAAGGGAGCGCCGCGTATCTCGGAACGCTCGAAACCCCGCCTCCGTACGCCGCCGTGATCAACATCGACATGGTCGGGTTCAACCCGATCGCCGATCGCCTCGACCTCATCTACTACACGGACGGCTCCGTCGGCCTGCGCGATCGGGTGGTCGCCGCGAACGATCGCTACCAGATCGCGGTCGCGCCACTCGTGCCGCAGCTCGCGACGAGCGGCGCCACGATCCTCGACGCCGCCCCATTCGGCCTCGCCGGGGTCCCCGCGGTCGCGCTCGTGCAGCGGTACGGCGAGAACGACGCGACGTTTCCCGGGAACTACACCTTCCACACGGTGAACGACACGCCCGACAAGGTCACGAACAAGCGACTTTGGCTGAAGGCCGCGAAGCTTACGCTCGCCACGGCGCTCGAGCTCGTCCGCTAGGCGCGCACAGCCTCACGGCGACCGCGCCATGATCGCCAGCTCCACACCGCGCCGGCGATCGCCAGGATCGTCCATCCGATCCATGAGACGAGGACGCCGAAAGCGACGTCAGCGCGGACCGTGATGGTCGTCTCGTCCTGGATGGCAGCCCAGCCCACGGCCGCCGCGCAGTACGGCATGCCGGCGGCAATGACCAGCACTCCGATCGAGGCCCAGAGCCGGATGGACCGAAGCCGCATTCCCATGCCGGCCGAGCCTAGGCAGCATGCTCACGGTGCGAGGCTCAAAGCGGAATAGATCCGCCGAAGGAACCGGCTCGGAACGGTGGCAAGCTTTCGCGTCTCGATGAAGCCCGTCTCGCTCGCGAGGTCTCTCCATGTTTCGAACGACAGCGGATGCGGTACCCAGGTGTTGCCGTGGTCACTGTCGTACTCCACAAGGATGAGCCGGCCGCCATGTTTGAGATAGTCGCGCACCAGAGCGAGCACCCGTGTCTTGTCTTCGACGAAATGAAGCGAGTTCGCCATAACGATCCCGTCGAGGTCGGCCAGGTCGAGGCGTCGCGTGAAGTCGGCGGCCTGGACGCGGAGCTCGGCCTGAGGTACGGCCGAGACGAAAGCGCTTCGCAGCTCCGCGAGCGAGGCGCGGTCGCGATCGATCGCGTGGATGATCCCGTGGGGACCGATGAGGTCGGCGAGCGCCAGGGTGAACGCCCCGGTCCCGGCGCCCAGGTCGGCCCACGTGCCGCCCTCGCCTTGATTGACGCCGCCAGCCAGGAGCGCGACATGATCCGCGTGGTTCACGACGAGCCCAGGTCGCTCTCGCGCCAGCCATCGGTCGAGAGCGCGAGCGTCACCGGTCCGTCCGCTTCCAGGGTGACGAGCATCGCCGCGCCAAAGCGACCCTGGCGAACCTCGACCCCGTTGCCGCGAAGCGCGCCGCAGAACCCCTCGAAGAGCCGCTTCCCGAGGTCGGGCGGGGCGGCCGCTGTGAAATCGGGCCGGCGGCCGTGACGTGCGTCCCCGTACAGCGTGAACTGCGGCACCACCAGCGCCATCCCGCCGACGTCGGCGAGGGCGCGCTGCATCCGTCCGGCCTCCTCGAAGATACGCAGAGCGGCGATCTTCGCGGCAAGGCGCTCGCCATCCTCGGGACGATCGTTCAGGCCGACTCCGAGGAGCACGGCGATACCGAATGTGATCTCGGCGACACGCTCCTGACCGATGTCGACGGTGGCCGAGCGAACACGCTGAACGACCGCGCGCGTTAGCCGCCGACCTCCGGCGATCCCATCATTCCAACATCCACGGGTTGTCACCGCGGACGACCGCCTCGACCTCCGGCGCCGAAAGGTGACCCGGCGTGAAGACCGTCATGTTCTTACCGAGCGGAAGACGCGTGATGTATGTCACCTTCCCGAAGCGATAGCCGTGCTGGAACAGGAAGGGTGTCCCGTCGATCTCGAGCCTTTGCCGATGGGCGGTCGACGTCGCCGGCACGCCCGCCAGTATGCCTTTAGAGGTCCGGCCAGGGATCCTCAGGAAAGCCTACGCTCGGCAGTCCCCAGGGATCCTCGGGGAAGGTCGTGCTCGGGCTGGCGTCAATGACGCTCGGAGAAGGGTCGCTGGGCACATTTGTGGGCGGGAGGTCATCGGCACGAGCGACGGTTCCGAGCAGTCCGAGGCACAAAACCGTCATGAGGAGCGCTGTCATCACGCGCGAGCGGAACGGTCTCATCTCGTTCTCCCCACATTGTCCGCGCCGACAGCGGCCAGTATTCTTCCCGCAGTCTAGAGAATCCCGATCATTGGGTGAACTGTCAGTTCGGTCTAGACAGGGGAGCGTCGGTGGCGAGTCTGCCTGAAGCAGTTCAGAAGCCGGTGACCTTGGGCGAGCGGGTACGCGCCGCTCGACACGCCCTGGGCATGAGCCAAGCGCAGCTTGCCGGCGACCAGCTGACCAAGGGCTTCATCAGTCAGGTCGAGGCGGGCCTCGTCCGCCCATCGCTTCGCTCTCTCCAGATCATCGCTTCGCGTCTTGGCCGAAGCCTCGACTACTTCATCGGCGACGAGTCACTTGCCGGAGCGAAGCGTCGCGTGTTCCATCGCCTTGCCGCCCAGGCCGCGATCGAACGCCGGGATTGGGGCGCGGTCCGTCACGAGGCCACATCGGCCCTGTCCCTGCAGGCTCAGGGTGGCGAGCGCGCCACGCTGCTGCGATATCTCGCGACGGCTGACACCGCTGAGAACAAAAGGGAGCAGGCTTTCGAGCGGCTCGCCGAGGCGATGGGCCTGGTCGACGCGAACAGCGACGCCACGGAGCTCGCCCATCTGCTCCACGCCCGCGGAGTCCTCTATGTCGAGCACGGTCAGCTTGCGGCCGGCGCCGAGTCGCTCGAGGCGGCGCGCGACGTCATGGAGCAGCGCGAGATCACCGACCCGCGCCTTCGCGCCAGAACACTCGTTCATCTCGGCACCGTCTACCGTCGGCTCCACCGCACGGTGAAGGCGCTGGCGACGTACGAGCTCGCGCTCGCCGTCGCGTCGCGGTCCAGCGAGCTGCGCCTTGCCGCGCAGAGCTACATGGGTGTTGCGGTCGCGCTCTACGACGCCGGCGAGCTCGACGGTGCGATCGGAAACTATCAGCGCGCGCTCGGACTGCTCGAGCGCGTTTCGGATACGGCTGTCGAGCTCTCCGTCATGCAGTCGCTCGCCACGGTCCAGTTCGAGCACGGGGATATGAACGCGGCGCGCGAAACGGTCGATCGCTGCAGCGAGCGTGCGGCGCTCGCAGGCGACGCTCGCGTCGGCGCGATCGTCGATGTCCTGCGCGCGCGGATCACCCTCGAAGAGGGCGATTCCGAAAACGCGCTCCGCCTTGCCGAGAGCGCCGAAGCCCGGCTCGCCGATCTTGGCGACCATCGCCAGCAGGCCGACGCGCTGCGCGTCGCCGCCGCCGCCGCCCATGCCCGTGGCGACTTCGCGTTGTCCGACCAGGCATACCGCAAGGCCATCGAGATCCTTGCTTCGATCGAGGACCATCCCGACCTCTCAACGCTCGCCGCGGAGTACGCGCAGAAGCTTCGCGCGCGCGGCGATCTCGAGTCGGCCTTCGCATACCTGGAGCTCGCGCGCGATCCCGCCGCTTCCCGCCCCACGTCCTGATCAGGACAAGCGCCGTAGCATCGGGCCGTGCCCCTGGATGCCCTCGCCGTCGGTAACGACGCCATCGCGAAGGTCCTCGACGAGATCGGCGACCTGATCGAGCTCAAGGGTGAGAACGTCTTCCGCGCGGTCACGTACCGCGCGGCCGCTCGCTCGATCCGCGACCTCCGCGAGCCACTCACCAAGCTCGTCGAGGAGCGCCGTCTCAAGGAGATCCCAAAGGTCGGGTCGTCGGTCAGCGAAGCGATCGAGCAGATCGTCGCGACCGGCCGATCCAAGCGACACGAAGAGCTTCAGGCGGCGGTCCCGCCGGGTCTTCTCACGCTCTTGCGCGTACCGGGCGTCGGCCCAGCGACCGCGCGGACCATCTACGACCACCTGAAGATCACGACGATCGAGGAGCTCGAGGAAGCCGCGAAGGATCATCGGCTCCAGCAGCTTCCGAAGATCCAGGCGAAGACCGAGGAGAACATCCTCCGCTCGATCGCCGCCCTGAAGCAGCGCACGGGGCGCTCGCTGATCCACGAGGCCCGCGCCGCCGCGACGAGGATGACCGAATACTTGCGCGCCGAGAGCGGCGTCGCGCAGCTGGCCATCGCGGGCAGCCTGCGCCGCTACAAAGAGACGATCGGTGACATCGACATCGTCGTCGCGGGCGACGATGCGGGGCCGATCTTCGAGATCTTCGCCCGCGCTCCGAGCGTCGAGCGTGTGCTCGCGCGCGGCGACACGAAGTGCTCGGTGATCGTCGACCGCGGCCTTCAGATCGACCTCCGGGTCGTGCCGGCGCGATCGTTCGGAGCGGCGCTTCTCTATTTCACCGGCTCGAAGGAGCACAACGTGCGCCTTCGCGGCCTGGCGCTACGCCGAAAGCTCCTCCTCAACGAGTACGGCCTCTACCGCGTCGGGGCGGAGGCTCGCGGTCAGGAGATCGCCTCGCTCACTGAGGAGACGGTCTATGCGGCCCTCGAGATGGACTTCATCCCGCCCGAGCTGCGTGAGGATCGGGGCGAGATCGACGCCGCGAAGGCGCACGCGCTACCCAAGCTGGTCGAGCTCGCTCAGGTGCGCGGCGATCTGCACACGCATACGAACTGGACCGATGGTCGCGATCCTCTCGCCGAGATGGCACGACGAGCACGTGCGAAGGGCTACGCGTACCTGGCGGTGACCGACCACTCGCCCGGTCTCGGCATGACCAACGGCCTTTCGCCGGAGCGGATCGAAGCGCGGCTCGCCGAAGCGGCGGGCCTCAACGCGGAGCTCGCTCCCTTCCGCGTCATCGTCGGCACCGAAGTGGACATTCGCGCGAACGGTGCCCTCGACTATCCCGATCAGCTTCTCGCGAGGTTCGACGTCGTAAGCGCCTCAGTGCATTCCTCCTTCGCCCAGACGCGCGATCAGATGACCGCGCGAGTCGTCGGCGCGATGCGTCACCCCCTCGTCACGGCGCTCTCGCACCCCACCGGACGGCTTCTTGAGAAGCGCGAGCCCCACGCGGTCGATCTCGACAAGGTCATCGACGCCGCCGTCGAGACGGGGACGTGGATCGAGGTGAACGGCGGACCCGAGCGGCTCGACCTCCCGGACACGTGGATCCGCAAGGCCGTCGACCGCGGCGCGACGCTGGTCGCGAACTCCGACGCGCACGCGATCGAGGAGCTCGAGTGGATGGATCTCGCGGTCGGCACCGCGCGGCGAGGTTGGGCGCCGGGAGGAAGTCTCGCCAACGTACGTGATCTCGACGCGATGCTGGCGTCCCGGAAGAAGCGCTGATGCCGCGTGCCCGATTCATCGTGCATGGTGCCGTTCAGGGCGTGAACTTCCGCGCGACCACGGTGCGCGAGGCCCTGCGCCTCGCGATCACCGGTCGCGTCTGGAATCGCGACGATGGGTCGGTCGAGCTGATCGCCGAAGGCAGCGGCGGCGCGCTGGCGTCGCTGCAGAACTGGTTGAACGAAGGTCCACCGGGTGCGGATGTGCGAGAGGTCGATAGGACCGAGCTTGCGGGCAAGCCGCGCTATGAAGGCTTCAACATCACGTGGAGCGCGCCAAGGGGCGATTAGCGGCGCCGCTTCCTCTTGCGTCCGGCCTTCGGAAAATAGGCCTGGCGCCGGCGCTCTCGCTCCCATGCGGCCTCGCGCGGCGGAAGGTACGTCCAGTACATGTAGACGACGAGCGCGACGTTCGCGGCGATCGAGACCATGAGCACCCAGAAGGGGACGCCCGCTCGCAGGAGCACGAGATACCAGATGAGGAAGACCACGTTCGTCCAGAAAGCCCACGGTCGGACGCCGATCTCGGGCGGAGGCGTGCTCCGGCTGCGCCAGTTGTACCAAACGATGTCCGCGATGAACGACACCACCACGGCCATCACCGCCGCCCAGTAGAAACGGGATTCGCTGTTGAACGGTTGGAAGAATCGGTCAATGAAGTGCTGGGGATCGAAGGGCATGGACTGGCTATACTAGCCGCGCTGCGAGCCCTCCTCTCTGTCTCTGATCGCACCGGACTCGACGCGTTCGCGCGCGGATTGCAGGACCTCGGATGGGAGCTCATCGCCACCGACGGAACGCGAGCCGCGCTCGCCGCCGAGGGCATCACGTCGCGCTCGGTCGAAGACGTGACCGGCCAGCCGTCGCTTCTCGGGGGACGCGTAAAGACACTCCATCCGAAGATCCATGCCGCGCTCCTGGCGCGCCGCGACGATCCCACGCACCGTGAGGACCTGCGGCGCGAGGGCATCGAGCCCATCGACCTCGTCGCGGTCAATCTCTACCCGTTCGCCGAGCATGCCGCGTCCGGAAAGAGTGGTGGCATGCTCCTCGACCAGATCGACATCGGTGGGGCGACGATCCTGCGGGCCGCTGCCAAGAACTACGAGCACGTCGTCGTCGTTGCGCGGCCCGAGCGATACGCCGCGGTGCTCGACGAGCTGAAGCAGCGTAGCAACGTGTCGCTGGAGACGCGCCGCGTGCTCGCCTCCGAAGCCTTCAGCCACACCGCCGCGTATGACGCGGCGGTTGCCTCGCGCTTCGCGAGCGAGGCGGGGGTGCAGTTCCCGGACGAGCTCACGCTCTCGCTCCGCAAGGTTCGCGACCTGCGTTACGGAGAAAATCCACACCAGCAAGCCGCGATGTACGCCGTGCGCGGCGAGGACGGCGCCATGACAGCGATGCAGCAGCTGCACGGCAAGGCGACCAGCTTCAACAACATGCTCGACATCAACGCGGCATGGCGTGTGGCGATCGACTTTGCACAGCCGACCGTGGCGATCATCAAGCACCAGAACCCGTGTGGCGTCGCGTCGGACAACGAGATCACGAAGGCGTACCGGCGCGCGTTCATGTGCGACTCGGTCTCGGCATTCGGCGGGATCGTCGGAGCGAATCGGATCGTGACGCGGGAGCTCGCCGAGGCGATGGAGGGCACGTTCTACGAGGCGATCATCGCGCCGGGCTACGAGGACGAGGCGTTACCGATCCTTCGGCAGCGCCGCAATCTCGAAATACTTGCCGTGCCCGGCCACGCCATCGTCGGCGGACGGCTTGCGCGCAAAGATGGCGGCGCCTTTGACTACAAACGGATCGCCGGCGGCATGCTCGTGCAGACTCCCGACGAGTCCGCGGCCGACGAGGGCAACTTCAAGGTCGCCACGGAGCGCACGCCCTCGCTCGAGGAGCTCACCGACCTCCTCTTTGCATGGCGCTGCGTGAAGCACGTGACCTCGAACGCGATCGTTCTCGCGAAGGGACTCGCAACCGTCGGGGTCGGCCCGGGCCAGATGTCACGCGTCGTGGCCGTCGAGACGGCGGTGCGCAAGGCCGGCGAGAACGCCCGGCTCGCGGTCATGGCGTCGGACGCGTATTTCCCGTTCCCAGACGGCATCGAAGTCGCGGCTCGGGCGGGCGTGACCGCGATCATCCAACCGGGCGGGTCGCTCCGCGACGCGATGATGATCGATACGGCGAACAAGAACCACATGGCGATGCTCTTCACCGGCCGGCGTCACTTCAAGCACTGATCCTCGATCGAGCGACGAGGGGCGCAGCGTGGGGGGCCTTCCGAGCGAGCGGCCCCTAGACGGCTGAACATCGCGGTCCCACGAGGGGCCGAGCGAGGAAGACTCCCACGCTGCGGCACCGCGGCCTCCGCGCGACGCTAGGCCAGCGCGCGTTCGAACACGGCGCGGTGCTCGTCGAGGTACCTGACGTCCTCCTCCACCATCCGTCGCGGCGTACCCCGGTCAACGAGGGTGGTGAAGCCTGGATCGCCAAGTCTCGCTTGGTCCTCCATGAACTTGGCGATAAAGATCGCTCGGGCACGGACGGCGTCGATCAGGCCGGTTCGGTCCGTGAGGTGGTACGCCTCGCAAAAGCTGCGGAGCCGTCGCGCACGTTCGTCGACGTCTGGCACGGCGGTCGCGCCGGCTATCAGGGGAACCCAGCAAAATGCCGCATTGGCCACGTCCCAAAGCCGCGGGCCCGGCCCTGCGAGATCCCAGTCCAGGGTGAGGGCATACCGGCCGTCGCGGAACAGCGCGTTCCACGGCGACCAATCGTTGTGGCAGATGATCTCGTGAGGGTCCGGACTGACGAGCCGCCACCACGCACCGGCCGGCGGCACGAACTGGGCGACGAGGTCGTGATAGCGGCGCAGATGCCGCGCTGCGCCGACCATGTGATCCTCGCGAAACACCGCGTCCGGAAGCGGCACGGGGTGGCCAGGGTAGACCTCGCCCTCGATGAAGCCGAGGATCTCGCGTCCCTTCGCGTCGGTGCCGATCACACGCGGCGCGTCGAATCCTTCGCGCTCGAGAAATCGCAGGAGCGCATGCACGGATGGAGTCCACGGACCGGCGCGGCGGTGCACAGTGTCGCCGATACGGACGGCGTCATTCAGGTTTCCGCCGAGAGATCGTTCTTCGGCCATCGCGAGGGAGGGTACGCGAGCACAATCGCGCGTTAGGCTCCGCTGCGTGCTCGCCGTCGCGCCCGCCGACTTCGCGAAGCTGCCGGCCACGCCCGGCGTCTATCTCTTAGTCGACGCGCGCGGTCGTCTGCTCTACATCGGGCGCGCCTCGAGTCTGCGGTCTCGGGTCCGCAGCTACTGGTCGGTGGGACTCGACCGGCCCGGGCTCCGGCGGATGGTGCGCCGGGTCCGCCGCGTCCTCGCCGGCTCCTGCGTATCCGAGCACGAAGCGGCGCTGCTCGAACGGACGCTCCTCGAGCGCCTCGATCCGCCGTTCAACCGGACGAGCGGAGTGGAGACGGTGGTCGGCGTGCGGTTGAGCACAACTCCACCGGCGATTTCGGCCGTGGTCGAGCTTGCACCGCGAGTCGGTCGAGTCTTCGGCCCGTACCTCGGCTGGGCGCCGACGTACGCGGCAGCGGCCGCGCTCGTGCGCCTCTTTCCCGTCCATTTCTGCCGTCCTGCCGGGGAGCTGGATAGCGTCCAGCGCGATCTCGCTCGGATCCGCGGGGTATCGGAGAACGATCTCGCCGATCTCTCGCAGCGTGCGGCAGGTGTGCTGGACCGCAACCGGTCCGCCGTGATCGACGCCGTCGACCGCGTGCGCCGAGACCGCGAGCACGCAGCGGAGCTGCGCCTGTACGAGCGAGCCTCCGAGCTGCAGCGGCAGATCGACGGTCTTCTGTGGATCACCCAACGGCAGAACTTCATGCGGCTCGGTGAAAGCGGCGAGCGCTGGATCGTTGACGAGTCGCGGATCGATGAGGTCGTCTCGGCGATCGGCTGATCTAGGCGAGCTCGATGTAGCGAAACGCCTCCGCGGCAGGCATGTTCCAGGTCGATCCGGTGTTCTTCCCCCACCAGCGCATACGTTCGGCAAAGCCCCGGCGCCCGCCGACCTGGCTCTTGTGCGCCCTGAGGGCGGCGATCTTTCCGTCGATCGACCCCGAGATGTCGAACCAGATGTTCGGGTCGCGTGTTCCGAAGAGCAACACACGTGATACCCGATGATGCTGCAGTCCGCCGGTGAGCTGCTCGGGGAAGAAGAGATGGTCGCGCGCCGCGATCACACCGTCGAGTCCACTCCATCCGGCAACGCGGTGGTCGGGGTGGACTTGGTAGTGGCCCCAGGGGTCGTTCGTGAAGACCACATCGGGCCGGTGCTCGCGGATGACGCGACACACCTCGCCGCGAAGATCCATGCTCACCTGGAGTTCGCCGTCCTGGTGCCCGAGGAAGACGAACTCTTTGACGCCGATCGCTTCGCCCGCCGCACGTTGCTCGCGCTGCCTCGTGTCAGCCATCTGCTCCGGCGTCATTTTCGGATCGTGCGTTCCCTTCTGGCCGCTCGTGATCACGCAATAGGTCACGTGCGTGCCCGCGGTGCGGATCCACGATGCAAGCGTGCCCGAACACCCGAAGTCGACGTCGTCCGGGTGAGCGAAGATCGCCATCGCCCGCTTTGGGATGGCGAATGAGGTCGCCACCTATACGTTCACCTTGCGCTCGTCGAGCACGCGGTCGTACAGATCCACGATCCGGTCCCCGACGCGGCGCCAGGTGAAGTGTTCCGCGCGGTCGCGCGCGCCGTGGGCCAGGTGCATGCGGAGGCGGGCGTCGGTCAGGACCTCCGCCATCGCATCGGCGAGTGCCTGGTAGTCGCCGGCCGGCACGAGAAGTCCCGACCGACCGTTTTCGATGATCGTTTGGAGACCTCCGACGCGGGTGCCGACCACGGGTGTGCCGCATGCCATCGCCTCGAGCGCGACGAGGCCGAAGGACTCGGTCAGTGACGGCACCGCGCACAAATCCGCGGCCGCGTAGTAGAGGGCCAGGTCCTCCTGCCCGCGTGAGCCGACGAACGAAACGTTCGACTCAAGGCGATGTTCGTGGACAAGACGACGCAGCTCCAGGATCTTCTCTGTTTCGGGCGCGTCGTCGCCGGGATCGAGGGCGCCGCCGACCACGAGGAGACAGACGTCGCTTCTCATGTCGGGATGACGCTGAAAGAGAAGGCCGAGCGCGCGCAGGAGCACGTCGATCCCTTTGATCTGCTCGATACGACCGACGAACAGGATGAGCCGCTCGCACTGATCGCGCCCGAGCTTCTCGCGCGCATCGACCTGTCGGACCGGGTGGAAGAGCGTCGGATCAACGCCGCACGGAATGACGGCGACGCGCGAGGCATCGGCGCGGTAGAGACGCCGCAGCTCGCCGAGCTCGATCTCGCTGGCCGCGACGACGGCCGCGGATTTCTTGACCGCCTCACGTTCGATCTCGATCCGGATGTCGCTCTCGCCGTCGATGTCCTCGTCCATGACCTCTCGCTTCACGAGACCGAGGGTGTGGAACATCTGCACGACCGGGACGTTCCATATCTGCTCGAGGCTGCGCGCGACCTTCGCCGAGAGCCAGTAATGCGCGTGCACGAGGTCGTACGACTTTTCCTCCGACGCTGCGTGTTCGATGAGCTTGTCGGTGAACTCGTCGAGGTGCTCGTATACCTCCATCTTCGGCCAGTAGCCGATGGGGCCCGACTGGATATGGATCACGCGCGCGTTCGGACCGAGCTGCTGGATCCGTGGGTCGTCCTTCTCGCGCCAACGTGTGAAGACATCGACCTCGACACCGCGTGTGCCGAGGTCGCGCGCAAGTTCGCGCACGTAGACGTTCATGCCACCGGAGTCGCGGCCGCCAAGCTTCGCAAGGGGACACGCGTGGACCGAGACCATCGCGATCCGGCGGGTCACGAGCGAGTTGCCTCGAGACGGAGGAGCCAGCGATCCGTCGCACCGAGGTCGTACTTGTAGGGCTCGCCGCCCCGAAGGAAATCGCAAGTCCGCATGCCTTCCTCGATCGCGGCTCGGATCGCGTACGCGTAGCACGCGATACCGACCGAGAGGGACGCGAGGGCGACGTCGTAGGCGGCGTTGTAGAGCGCGAAGGTCCCTTCGTAGACGAAGGCGAAGACGACCGCCGCATCCTCGCCATCCACGTTCATCACGCCGAGTCGCAGCCATTCCCGCGAACCGAGCATCTCCGCGAGATCGCGGAAGAAGCCTTCCATCTCCTCTGTCATGAACTCGGCCTTCTCGCCGCGCGACCGCCGATGGAGCGCCACAAACCGATCGAATACCGAGGCGCGCTCGCTGTCGCTTGCGAACCGGAACGCCACCCGGCGTCCCGTCTCGAGGCCGCGGAGCTTGCGCCGCAGCTCGTGGCGCTCCTTCTTTCCGAGGTGGTCCACGTAGGCCTCGAAGCTGTCGGAAAGGGTCAGTCGTGGCGCGCTGACGAGGCGATCGAGCCGCACCTCGTAGCCGGCGCGGCCGAGCCCCGCCGAGAGAGCATCCAGTGTTCCGGAGTCCTCGGGAACGAACTCGAAGATGGCGCGGGGCGATCTCCTCACGGCGATCCAAGCGGCGAGAGACTCCGCGACGACGGGCACATCCACCGGCTTCGCCACGACGTCCTGGTAGTCGGTGTATTCGCCGCCCGCGAAGGAAATGGTGCCGTCGTCCTCAAGAGCGAGCGCGGCGATGCCGCGTTCCGCGATCCAAAGCGTGATCTGCTCGCGGCGGTCGTATGCCCGCGCTACACGGATCCAGTCAGGCGTGAGAAAGACATTCGGGTCGGCGCGAAGCCTGGCCAGCTCGGACCATTCGGCCTCGAGCGACGCCGGGTCGCGCGCGATACAGACCGGGTCGGACGTGGTCAGGATCATCCGAGTCTAGGCGAGTACACGTTCGAGTGAACGTGCGCGCGACTCATAGAATTCCGCGATGAATCGCGATCCCGCACCGCGCGTGATCGTCGCCCCGCAATCCTTTAAGGGCTCGGCCGATGCGGTCGCTGTCGCTTCGGCCATCGCGCGCGGCATCCGTCACGCCTGGCCGGGCGCGCACATCGAAGAGATGCCTCTCGCCGACGGCGGCGAGGGAACCGTGCGGGCGCTCGTCACGGCGACGAATGGCGGCCTGCGCAGGTCGCGCGTGCACGATCCGCTTGGTCGCGAGATCGACGCGGAGTGGGGCGTCCTCGGCGATGGACTGACCGCCGTGGTCGAGATGGCTGCGGCAAGCGGTCTTCCGTTGCTCGAGCTGAACGAGCGCGACGCCCGCATCACGAGCACCCGCGGGACGGGCGAGCTCATCCTTGCCGCGGCGGCGAGCGGTGCTCATCGCATCGTCATCGGCATCGGTGGGAGCGCGACGAACGACGGCGGCGCCGGCATGGCGCGCGCCTTCGGCTACCGCTTTCTCGATCGAAGCGGCAATGATCTCCCCGAGGGCGGCGCGGCGCTCGCGAGGCTCGGTCGTATCGACGGCCAGACCGATCCGCGCCTGGTCCGTCCGTCGATCGAGGTCGCGTGCGACGTTCGCAATCCGCTGCTTGGACCGGAGGGCGCTTCCGCGATCTACGGACCGCAGAAGGGAGCCACACCCGAGATCGTGCGTGAGCTCGATGCCGCGCTCGCGCGCTACGCGGATGTGGTCGAGGCGTTCGTCGGCAGATCGATCCGAGACGTCCCCGGCGCCGGCGCGGCCGGCGGTCTCGGGGCGGGACTGCTCGCGTTCCTCGATGCGCGCCTTGTCTCAGGTGCCGAGCTCGTCCTTCGCGCGGTCGGATTCGCCGAACGTATCGCCGGCGCCGACCTCGTCGTCACCGGGGAAGGTCGCGTCGATCAGCAAAGCGGTTTCGGGAAGCTCACGGGCGCGGTGACGGCGGCCGCGCGCCGCGCAGGCGTACCGGTGGTCGCGATCGCCGGGAGTCTCGGCGCCGGTCACGAGACGCTCGGTCTCGACGCGATCGGGATCGCGAGCGAGGATGTCCCGATGACGCAGGCGATGCGAGAGCCGCTGCCCCTAATCGAGCGCGCGGCGGAGAAACTCTTGCGTGCGCGGCCCGCGATAACGCACTAGCGTTAGCCCGCCATGCGCCAGACCGCGCCCGCGGCACGCACTCCTCCGCTCGAGCGGATCCCAAGCGAGCGCACGGCGAGCCTCGAGCTTGTCCGCATCACCGAAGCCGCCGCGATCGCCGCGGCCCACTGGATGGGCCACGGGAACAACAACGAGGCGGATCAGGCGGCCGTCGATGCGGCTCGGAAAGCGATGGAAGAAACACGCTTCAACGGCCTGATCGTGATCGGCGAGGGCGAGCGCGACGAGGCGCCGATGCTGTACATCGGCGAACGCGTCGGCCGCGGCGACGGTCCCGAGGTGCACATCGCGATCGACCCTCTCGAGGGCACGAACCCGGTGGCGAAGGGTCGACCGAACGCCGTCGCGGTCATGGCCGTCTCGGAACCGGGTGGGCTGCTTCACGCGCCCGACACCTACATGGAAAAGCTCGTCGTGGGGCCGCCGGCGAAGGGAAAAGTCGACCTCGACCGGCCGGTCGCGGAAAATCTGAAGGCCATCGCGCAGTCACTCAACCGCGACGTGAGTGACCTGACCATCGTGATCCTCGATCGTCCGCGACATGAAAAGCTCATCAACGACGTGCGTGCCGCCGGTGCTCGCATCAAGCTCATCGAGGATGGCGATCTCATGGCTTCCCTCTCAGTCCCCATCGCCGGTACGGACGTGCATGCCGTTATGGGCACGGGCGGCGCACCTGAGGGCGTGCTTGCCGCCGCCGCGCTCCGGTGCCTCGGCGCGGAGATCCTCGGCCGGCTTCGCTTCCGCAACGACGAGGAGCGACGACGCGCGAAGAAGATGGGCGTCGCCAACGAGGACCGCGTCTACCGCACCGAGGACCTTGCGAGCGGCACCGACATCCGATTCGTGGCGACCGGGGTGACCGACGGCGAGGTGCTGAAGGGCGTCCACTTCTTCGCGCGCGGTGCGCGGACGCACTCGATCCTGCTCGACCGGCTCATGGGAAAGCTGCGCTTCATCGACACGACGCACTTCGAAGACATCGACCAGCCGCCGCTCATCCGGCTGGAATGAACCGCCGCTAATACGTCTCGGCGGACCTCGGCAGCGAGGCGGCCCCGTTGCGGACCGCGCGCACCAGCACCTCGTAGTTCGCGTCCTTCAAGACGCAGCCTGCGCCGAAGGCCCGCGCGACATCGCACACGTCCGCGTCGAGCGTGTACATCACGACGCGCGTGTCCGGAAGCTCGCTCGTGATCCATTCGAGGACGTGGACGCCGCGCCCCCCAGGCATCTCGTCGTCGAGGATGACCACGTCCGGCATGAGTTCCTGGCAGGTGCGGACGGCCTCCTGCGCATCGCGCGCGACGCCGACGCAGTCCATGTCACGCTCGGCGTTGACGAGGTAGCGGAGGTTCTCGCGGACCGACGGGTGATCGTCCACGACGAGGACGCGGATCCTTCCCCCAAGCACTTTCGCCAGTTTAGGTCGAGTGGGCTCGTTCATGCGATGTCGATTTCCGATTGACATGCGGCAGGTCTGCGCCTAGCTTGTTCGGGTGCCCGCGATCCGCACGCGAAGGCGCCGTCCGGCGCCGCTTTCGCCCTCCCTGAAAAAGCTCGGCGAGCGCCTGCGTGAGGCACGGATCGCGGCGGGCATGTCGCAAGCCCAGCTCGGCGCACCGTACTTCACGCGCGCGCACGTGAGCGCGATCGAGCTCGGCAAGATCCGTCCGGCGATGCGCTCGCTCGAGCACATGGCAAGAAAGCTGGACAAGCCCGCGTCGTTTTTCCTCGACGACGCAGATCTGGAACGTGCGCGAGGCGAGCGGGAGCTCGAGATCGGCGCGATCGCCGGCCTGCTCACGTTCGGCTCGGCTCCGGAGGCGCTGCGCCGCGCCGAGAAGCTGCTCGATGCGGGGAATCTCTCCGTACGGGAGACCGGCCGTGTTCGGCTCCACGCGGGTTCGGCCCTCAACCTTCTGCAGCGCGGCCGCGACGCGATCAAGGCACTGACCATCGCACAGCGACTCGCGGGCGAGCTCGGCGACGAGCCGCTCGGCCGCGCGGCCGACTATCAGCTCGCTGTGGCCACCCGGATCGCCGGGAATCCACGCGGAGCGCGCGAGATGCTCGAGGCGCTTCTTCGCCGGATCGAGAGCGTGAAGCCGCCCGACCAGCTCTTACGGCTCCGGGTGCTGATCACGATGGGTGGCTGCGCGCAGGATCTCGGGGAGCCGCAGGCCGCGACGACCTATTACCAGCAGGCCCTGGAGTGGTCCAGCGAGATCGGCGACCTCGCGCGGATCGCGTTCATCCATCAGGGCCTCGGCAACGCTTACCGCGCTCTGGGGGACCACGACGCGGCGGCCGGGCATTACCAGAAGGCCCTCGCCTCCGCCGAGCTTGGCAAGGATCTCGTCGGGGTGCTCATCATGCGCAACGCGCTCGCCGTGATCGCCGCGGACGCCGGCCGCATCGAGGCCGCATACGAGCATGTCGCCCGCGCGATCGAGATCGCGCGCGTGTCCGGACCTGCCGCGTACCTGGCCCACTGCTACGCGACGCGGGCCGAAGTCGCGTTGAAAGCCAGGGATGTCCCGCTCGCGCGCTCGAGCGCCGAGGCAGCGATCGCGGCCGTCGCGGAGCGGGGCGCGGATGCGGACCGCGCGGTCGCGGGCGCGACGCTTGTGCTCGCCGAGCTCGATCTCCGCGAGGGCGACACGGCGAAAGCGGAGCGGCGCATGCGCGACGTGGCGGCGATCTACAAGAGCCTCGATGCGAAAGCGGAGCTCGGCGACGTCCTCATGCGGCTGTCACGCTCGGCAAAGAAGCACGGAGATCTGCGCGCCGCCGAGCGCTACGCAACACAGGCATACACCGTGACGAAGCCGGCGAGCGCCAACGTCGAGGTCTAACCCGCGGCTGCAGACCGCGGGTCCTGTCCCGGGGTCGGGGTCGCGCGCTCGCCTACCGGTCCGCTCCCCACCACTTGGAACCAGTCGCTTGTGACGCGGCCGGTCAGCGCCTCGCGCGCAACCCGCTCCCCCGTGCCACCCGCGGTCTGTCCTTGGTTCTTAGTCTTTTTGTTGGCGCTCTGCGGCGATCAGCACGTTTCGCAGTAGCAGCTCTGTCGTGACAGCACCCAGACCACCTGGGACTGGGCTGAGCGCAGCCGCGACCGAGGACACGCTCTCGACGTCGACGTCGCCGACGACGCCTTTCGGCGTGACATTGATTCCGGCATCGATGATCGTCGCACCCGACGAGACCATGTCGCCGCGGAGGAAACCAGCTCGTCCCACGCCAACGACCACGATGCTCGCGGCCTTCGTGACCCCGCGCAGGTCCTTGGTCTCGCTGTGTGCGATCGTCACCGTCGCGTCCTCGCTCAAGAGGAGGTACGCCGTCGGGCGGCCTACCACCGTGCTCCGTCCGACGACGGCCGCGCGCGCACCGCGCAAAGCGACGCCGTGGAATTTCAGCAGCTCGATGACGGCCTCGGCCGTCGACGGGACAAAACGCGGCCGACCGTCGGCGAGCAGCCCGACGTTGAACGGGTTCATGCCCTCCACGTCCTTCGGCGGAACGATGTGGTCGACGATGTGACCCTCGTCGAGCGTTCCAGGCAGGGGCGTCAGGAGCAGGATCGCGTGGATCCGCGGATCCGCGCCGAGGCGCTCGAGCGTGGCGACGAGCTGGCGCTCCGAAGCCTCGCCAGGAAGATCTATCTCGTCGACCGCTATGTCGAGCTTCTTCCCGCGCGCTGTGAGGCGTTGCTGGTAAGTGCTCGCGGCCGGGTCGATGCCTACCGAGACCGCCGCGAGTCGCGGCGCGATCCCCCGGGCGTGCAGCGCCGCGCTTCGCTCGCGCGACTGCTCGTGCAGCTTTTCGGCGAGAGGCTTGCCGAGAAGGAGCCGCACGGTGCTACCGCGCGATCCGAGATTCGACGAAATCCGTGATGCGTCGCCGCTGTTCGTCGCTCCCGTCGACCGCGCGATCGAGGTGCTCGGAGATCACCTTTACCTGAGCCGGATCCTTTATCGACGCGAGGTTGATCATCACGTTCAGGGCGGCCCCGCGGAGCGCGGTCTCGGCCATCAGCGCTCCGACGCCGATGTCGCTCGCCGTCATCGGGCTGGCGCTGGCGACGCCCCGCTCGCATGCGTCGAGCAGCCGCCGCGCGGTCTCGGCCACTTCGAGTGGGACCCGCGACGCCGCGAGGAGCGCGGCCTGCATGCGGTCCTGCCGCTCCTTCTTTTCCTCATCGGTCTTCCGCGGAAGCTTCATCGCCTCCGCGACGCGCGCGTACGCGGCGCTGTCATCCTCTACGAGCCGTAGAAAATCCGACCGGAGGTTGTCGGTCTCCTCGATGTACGCCTCGAGCGCCTCCGACCGATCCTTTTTGATCGAGATACGACCGACCATCGCCGCCAGCGCCGCGCCCATGGCGCCCGCATATGCGGCCGCACTCCCACCGCCGGGCACAGGGGAATCGGCGGAGAGGTCGTCGGTGAACGCGCGCAGGGAACGTTCGATGAAGCGATCGGGCATTGGGACGGGGCCGAAGTGTACGTGCTAGCATCGTTCGAAACTTCATACGCGATCCCTTTCATGCAGAGAGGCTGAGGGAACGGCCCGATGACGCCTCGGCAACCGGCGGAGTCCCGCTGCGGTGCCAATTCCGTCCCAATGGTTCAGTCCTGGGAAAGATGAGAGGGTCGACCGAACCGGGAGACCTCTCGTCATAGATAGAAGGAGAGGTCTTTTCTTTTGAGCGCACTGGCGAGCCTTCTGAGATCGGGCGAGTTCGTCGTCACGGCGGAGCTCAATCCGCCGAAGAGTGCCGCGGCGGCTGTCGTGCGCCGGCGAGCTGAGGCGCTCAAGGGCGTGGTCGACGCGGTGAACGTCACCGACAGCAACCGGGCGAATGTCGCGATGGCCGCGATCCCGGCCGCGGCGATCGTCCGCAGCGTGGGCCTCGAGCCCATCGTCCAGATGACCGGACGCGATCGCAACCGGATCGCGCTACAGGCCGATGTCCTCGGCGCGACGGCGATCGGCATCGAGAATTTCGTCTTCATGAGCGGCGACGATCCGAAGCAAGGCAACCACCCCGATGCGGTGTACGTGAAGGACCTCGACGGAGTCGGTCTGGTGAAGATGGCCGTCGGGATGCGCGACCAGGGCCAGTTTTTGTCGGGCGACGAGATCAAGCAGCCGCCGAAGCTGCTCGTTGGCGGGACGGCCTCGCCGTTCACCAAGCCGATGGAGGCCGACCTTGCCAAGACTTTCGAGAAGATCGCCGCCGGCGTCGAATTTCTCCAGACGCAGCCGGTGTTCGAACTTGGGACGTTCAGTCGCTGGCTCGTTGAGGTTCGTCGCGGAGCCGCACACGATGTGCCGATCATCGCGGGCGTCCTTGTGCTCCGTTCGCCCGATCAAGCGGAGCGGCTGGCCAAGGTCCCGGGGCTCGCGATCGGTCCGGGAGTGATCGAGCGCATGAAGAAGGCGGCCGACGCCGAGGCCGAGGGCATCGCCATCGCCGTCGAGATGGTGAAGGCGCTCAAGGCCCTGCCCGGCGTGCGCGGCGTGCATCTGTACTCGATCGAATGGCCGGAGGCCGTGGGACGCGTCGTGGAATCGGCCGGGCTCCTCCCCAGGCCGGATGCGAGGGTGCCGGCATGACCTTGAAGACGACGGTGATCGGTGCGTATCCAAAGATCGGTGAAGGCCTCGACGGGCAGGAGCTGCGTCGCGCGCTCCATCGTCGCGACCGCGGCGAGATCAGCGACGCCGACCTCGACAAGGTGTACGACGAGGTCACGCGCTCGACGATCGGCGAGATCGAGGCGGCCGGCGTGGACGTGGTCAACGATGGTCAGATCCGCTGGGACGATCTGCTCGCGCCGTTCGCACGGACGTGGTCCGGCGTCGAGCCTGGCCCGCTCGAGCGCTTCTACGACAACAACACCTACTACCGGCAGCCGGTGATCACCGGACCGATCGTCACCGACGGTCGATCGCTCGTGCGCGACTTCACTTTCGCGCGGGGAGTGGCGAAGGCCCAGCTCAAGGCGGCCGTGCCCGGACCGCTCACATTCGCCACGCTCACCTCACGGGATGATCACTTCGGCTCGCTCGAGGATCGCGTCTTGGCGGCCGCCGATGCCACCGCGCGCGAGATCCGTGGGCTGAAGGACGCAGGCGCGCGCATGGTCGACATCGAGGATCCGGCAGTGGTGGCATCCCCGCGTCACATCGAGCTCGCGCGCGAGGCCTACGGCCGGCTCGCCGATGCGGCCCACGCCCTCGCTCTTGTGTCGTACTTCTTCCCGCCGGACGCCGTCCTCGAGTCTCTGGCCTCGTTCCCCGTGGCGGCGATCGCGATCGATGTGCGGAGCCGCGACACGACGGCGTTCGAACGGCTCGACGCGTTCCGCGACAAGTACGTGCTCCTCGGGGTCGTCGACGCTCGCAACACTCGCCTTGAAACGGCGGCGGAGGTCGCGGGCTACGCCGAACGTGCCCTCAAGCTCGTGCCTCTGGACCATCTGAGGCTTGCCCCCACGACGTCGCTCGAATATCTGCCCCGCGACATCGCCCGCGCGAAGCTCGCCGTCCTCGTCGAGGGCGCGCGGCTCGTCACGGGAGAGAAGGTGCCTGCATGACCCAGAACATTCTGCCGACCACGACGGTCGGGTCGTTCGGCAAGCCTGACTACCTGACGAAAGCGCGGGCCCAGCAGGCACGCGGGAAGCTCGGCGCGACCGAGCTCGAAGAGCTCGAGCGCAAAGCGACCGTGGAATGGATCCGGCGCCAGGAGGAGATCGGCCTCGACGTCCTGGTGGACGGCGAGATGTACCGGGGTGACATGGTCGCGTACTTCGCCGAACGGCTCGAGGGCTTCAAGATCGGCGGGCTCGTTCGCTCCTACGGAAACCGTTACTACCACAAGCCGGTGATCGCGGGAAGGGTCTCGCGGCCGAAGGCCATGACCGTCGGCTGGTTCGAATACTCGCAATCGCTGACCTCGAAGCCCGTGAAAGGAATGCTCACCGGTCCGTACACGCTCCTCGATTGGTCGTACAACGAGGCGTACCCCACGCGCCGCGACGCGGTGCTCGCGCTCGCCGAGATCGTCCGCGACGAGGCGCGCGATCTCGAGCGCGCCGGTGCCAAGTACATCCAGATCGACGAGCCCGCCATCCACGCGCGGCCCGAGGAGATCGAGATCGCGATCGAGGCCATGGGCATCGTGACCGCCGGTCTATCGGCGAAGACGATCTCGCACATCTGCTACGGCGATTTCGCCGCGATCTACCCGCAGGTGCTGGATCTCCCGGTCGACCAGCTGGACCTCGCGATGGCGAACTACGGTTACCGCTGGCTCGACTTGTTCGATCGCAACCCCTTCACAAAGGAGCTCGCGATCGGGATCGTCGACGTGCACGCGCACGAGACGGAGACGGTCGACGTCGCCGCGGAGGGGATCCGCAAAGGCCTGCGGTACGTGCGGGCGGAGAACCTCTGGCCGCACCCGGACTGCGGGCTCAAGACGCGGACCGTCGATGAATGCGTCGAGAAGTGCGTCGCGGTCGTTGAGGCGACCAAGATCGTCCGCAAGGAGCTCGCCAAAGTCCCGGCCTAACGACGGAGGGCTCGGACTAACGAAAACGGCCCACCCGTGGCATTACATGGTGGACCGTGATGACCGCAGAGCGCTGGGCCGAGCTCTACCGCCTCGAGTTCCCGCGCATCTATCGAGCGCTTCTCGCGGTATTGCGCGACCGCGAGCGCGCGCTCGACGCGCTGCACGACGCCTTCGTCGCCGGACTTCGCCATCCGCCGGCGCACGATGCGGACCTCGCAGGCTGGCTCTTCGTCGTCGCGGTCCGCAGCACGCGGCGTTTTCGGCGCCTTCCGCTCCTGCCACTCGAGTGGGTCACGGGCAGCAGCGGTGACGACGAGATCGAAGCGGCACTCGACCGGATGGAGGTCGGACGGCTCCTGGCTGGGCTGACCGAGCGCCAAAGGGCGATGGTGGTCGCGCAGTTTTACCTCGGTCTCGATCACCGCGAGATCGCCCGGCATTTCGGCGTGAAGACGGGAACGGTCAGCGCCACTTTGGCGCAAGCGAAGGCGCGGATGCGCGCGGAGGTGCGAAATGTTTCCTGAGCTCAGCATCGAGCGGATCTTCCACCGTGAGATCGACTCGCTTCCGTTGCCGCCCGAAAGTGCCTGGATCCCGAATGGGCTCAGAGCGCGACGGTCGGTTCCTCTGACCGCGCTGGTCATCTGCGCCACCGCGGTCCTCGTGTTCGGCGCGGTCATAACCGTCCGATACGCCGGCGATGCCGCTGGGACGGGCCGGCGTGTCACGACTCCGCTCGTCGCTCTTCCGCGGCCCACGTGTCTTCGCGGAGGCTGCAACGTCTATCGCAACGATGCCTTCGGATACGGGATCGTTCTGCCGGCGGATTGGCGCGTCGCCCCCGCGCGTCGCGGCGGCACACCGCCGAGCACTGAGCTGGACCATGTTGAGTTCACCGGCCAGACCTCCGACGAATGGACGCACCTGGTCGGGGTCGACGTCGTCGTTCCGTGGGATCTGGTCGTCGAGGTGCACGAACGGCGAGGCGTGCTGGCCATGGATTGGTCGCGAGTCGACGGGTGCGGGCTGAATCCATGCGTTGTGGGTGAGACCAGGCTGAGCCAGGCTCCCGCGTACACCGCGTCGTGGGCGATTTCACCATCGCTGCGGATGCACGCTTACTACCTCGAGCGGGGCGACCGCATGCTCATCCTTCGCTACGTGACAGGCCCAGGTACCGAAGGCCCGCACGCGGTGACCGAGCGCACGCTGCAAGAGATCGTCGGATCGATAACGCTCGATTAGGGACTTGGGGCTGTCCTCAGCGCCGAGAGACGGGCTCGCGCTCTCCGGCGCGGTACGCCGGCGAGCCAAAAACCCAACACGGCCCCGAGCGCGAATCCGACGAGCGCCCCGTATGCGGTGACCCAGTAGAGCGCAAGCGGCCAGTCCGGATGCAGCCGCCTGAATTGGGACTCGGAACCGAGGAATTCCGGCGGGAGCAGCTGGGCGAGCGCCACAAACACGAAAACACCGACGACGCCGATGAGCGCGCTGACCAACAAACGCATCGTGCGGCTGAGCCCTTTGACTCGAATGAAGTTCATATTCAGAGAGCCGTCCGCCGTCAGGAACCGCGACTGCTTGACGCTCTCGAGATAGGTGTCTTTTCCAAGCTCGCCTCGCGTGAACGCAAGAGTCTGCGGAACCAAACGACGCGCCGCGTTCCCTCCCTCGCGCTCGAGCTCCATCCCATTGCCGCATTTCGGGCACAGCAGGAAGTGCTGCCGGAGCAACGGGATCAGCGGGATGAAAAAGATCGTGAACCAGGTCACCGAGCGGTGTAGATGCCAGAACTCGAGCTCCGCACACGTCGAGCATCTGATCGCAAGGGCCGGCCCGAGATCCCTGGCGGCGCCGCGCCGGTAACCCCAGATGATCGCCATCGACCCGTAGGGTACGCACGCCTACAAGGGCGCCCTGCTACTTGCGCTTGCCCTTTTTCTTCTTCCCGCTCTTTTTCTCGGCGCGCGCTTTGCGCGAGCGAGGAGAGGCGGGGGCTTCCGCAATCGCGACCGCCGGGGAGAGCGGCGCGACAACGACAGCGTCGATGCGCGGCGCGACGGTCGTTCGCTGGATGAAGTAGACGGTCCCGGTTGGCGCCGTCATGTTCAGGTGCCGGACCTCGAGCTCCGCTTCCGCGAAGTGATGCACCACTCTACGGACGCTCACGTTCTCGGGGCGCGGTGTGAAGTTGCGGAACGAGTCGAGGCGAACGACGGCATACGCATCCTGCTGGTCGGGAACTCGTGTCGTTGCCACGCCGAGAGGTTACTAGCGGTCGTAGAGCTCGAGGATCTCCCGGCGGAAGGGCACGCCCGCCTTGGCACGAAGTTGATCGAACTGATCGAAGTCCCACTCCCCCACAAAGGTGACGGCGACCCCGGTCTTGCCGGCGCGGCCGGTCCGGCCGACGCGGTGGGTAAAGACCTCGGCGTCCTCGGGAAGGTCGTAATTGACCACATGGCTGATGTCTTCGATGTGCAGCCCTCTTGCGGCGACGTTCGTCGCGATGAGCACGTGAAGGTCACCCTCGCGGAACCGTTCCATGGTGCGCTCGCGCTCCCGCTGCGTCATGTCGCCGTGGATGGCGGCGACGTTGTGCTTCTTCTTGCGTAGCTTCTCCTCGAGGTCGTCGACGCCGCGCTTGGTGTGCCGGAACACGAGTACTTGATCGGTCTCGTAGCGGCGGAGAAGCTCTTCAAGCGCACGGACCTTGTCCTGTTCGAGCACTTCCACGTAGACCTGGTCGATGCTGTCGACATTCTGCTTCTCCGGCTCGATCGCGACCTCGATCGCGTTATGGCTGAACCGCCCGGCGAGCTCGCGCACGTCGGCGACGAGCGTCGCGCTGAACAGGGCGGTCTGGCGCCGTTCCGGCGCGCGGCGGAGCAGCCGCCGCACCTCGGGTGCGAAGCCCATGTCCAGAAGGCGGTCGGCCTCGTCGAGCACGACGATGAAGAGACCGCCCAGATCGAGATTCCCCTTCTCGATGTGGTCGAGCAGCCGCCCCGGCGTGCCGATGACGATCTGGGTGCCCCGCGCGAGAGCGCGCTCTTGCGGGCCGTACGGAACGCCGCCGTAGATCGCTACCTCGTGCGACTTGCGATATTTCCCGATCGCACCGAACTCGCGAGTCACCTGCAGGGCGAGCTCGCGCGTGGGCACCACGACGAGGGCTTGCGGTCTCTTCAAGGTCGCGTCGACCTTCTCGAGGATGGGGATCGCGAACGCGGCGGTCTTTCCGGTGCCGGTTTGAGCCTGGGCAAAAAGATCGCGGCCCGCCTGCAGGACCGGGATGGCCCGAGTCTGGACCGGTGTCGGCGCCATGAAGCCAAGCTCGTCGATGGCGCGGGAGATGTCGGGGTGGATCACAAGCTCGCCGAAGCGAGCGGTCGGTGGTGCGAGGGTCAATGTGTCTCCGGTTTTGATTTACATGCTAACCGGAGAAACGCTCGCGGTGAACGAGCTCTTCCAACGGAAGGCGATTCAGTTTGGCGACGATCTTCTCCGGATCGGCTCTGGGCCGCGGCCGTGGCTGGCCGGGCGCGGGGTATCCGAGGGTGATGATCGTCGCGATCGCGGCGTCGAATGGAACGCCCAGGTCCTTGCGCATGCGGTCGTGTTCGTCGGGTCGGACCGAGTTCGGGCAGCTGCCGACGCCAAGGCCCCACGCGGCGACCATGATGTTCTGGGCGACGCGTCCCGCGTCGAAACGCATGCGTTCGACGAGAAGCACGACCGCGATCGCGACCGCGCATCGGTCCAGGTTCCGCGGTGCCATCATCGCGTTCGCGAGATCGTGCCGGTGTTGCCTTTCCTTGAGCACGACAAAGCGCCACGGCTGCGTGTTCTTGGCGCTTCCGGTAGCCCGTCCAGCCTCGAGGATCTTGGTGAGCACGTCCTCCGGCACGGGACGATCCGTGTACTCGCGGACTTCGCGTTTCGCAACGGCGGCGAGGTAGGCGTCCACTACCCAAGTATCCAGGAGGCAGGCGGCGCGGCCGCCGCCTGCCTCATGTGTTGGTTACGGTCCGTGGTCTCCGAACTGCCCGCGGATCACGCCGCCCGGGCAGTTCGGCGCGGTGTGAACGTTGACGTAGTAGTTGCCGGGGTCCGCGCGAATGGCGGCCAGCAGCGCCGGGTTCGTGAATGTCCCGGTTCCGATCACGCCGTTCTCATTGCCGGCTGGAAAAACCAACGGCTGAACGACGGGTCCCGCGACACCAGGCTGCCCCCGATGAATGTGCGCTGCGATGGTCGTGCCCGGCAGATTGTTTGCGACGAGTTTCCACTCGACCGTCCCCGTTGCCTCATCCGTCACGTGGAAGACCGCGACTCCCCGCGCGGAGTTCGAGATTCCGGCGCACACCCCGGTCTCGTTGTCGGAGTTGAGGACAGCGATAAAGGTGCTCGCCGCTGGCTGGTCTGCGGCCACGGTTCCGGCCATTGCCCCGAGCGTAAGAACGATGGTGCTGAGCGCGATGCCGAGTCTGCGCATACTCACACCTCCCCGAGTTGAGCTGACCCCAGTAACGTACGCTCCCGCGCATCTTTCGGATCAGATCTCGCCGAGCCACTTGGTCGCTCGGCGGCCAGACCAACGGAACCCCCGGTATGCTCGCAAACGTGCCCGGCTCGATCCGCGTAGCGCGCATCTTCGGCATCGACATCAACGTCCACTTCTCCTGGATCGTCATCTTCTTTGTCGTCGTGACGAACCTCTCGGAGTCGATCTATCCCGACCAGTTTCCGAAGTGGTCACGCGAGAAGACCTTCGTTGTCTCCGCGGTCAGCGCGACGCTCTTCTTCGTTTCCGTCGTCGCTCACGAGCTCGCGCACTCGCTCGTCGCTCGCCGGTTTCAGATGACCGTTTCGTCGATCACGCTCTTCATGCTCGGCGGCGTCGCCAGCCTGACGCGCGAGCCCCCTTCTGCGAAGGCCGAGCTGTTCATGGCCGCCGCGGGCCCGCTCACGAGCATCGTCATCGGCGTCGCCGGCGTGATCATCGCCTTCGCCGCCGATGC
>Ga0209057_1000236_pt1 | contig 50691 bp, 48 predicted proteins | sample GraSoiAngelo_146_FD_185903 | JGI IMG/M metagenome (GOLD analysis project Ga0209057, IMG submission 185903) | Grasslands soil microbial communities from the Angelo Coastal Reserve, California, USA - 14_1009_05_30cm (SPAdes) (version 2) | ecosystem: Environmental > Terrestrial > Soil > Grasslands ...
TTTGCAGACCTCTGCCTTACCACTTGGCTACGGCGCCGGAAGAAACGTAAACTCGCAACTCACTACGAGTTCGGCAAGAGTTGAAGGTCGAATCGTCTCACCGGAATGGCCCGTCGTCAATACGACGGGCTCGGAACCCGGCGTGGTGATTGTTCGCGCCAACTCTGGTTCAGCGCTCAGCCAGCGCGTTGATTCGTGCGCGCAGCACCGGCACGAGCTGCCGCTGAAACCAGGAATGACGCGTCAACCACGGCTGATTGCGCGGCGAGGGGTGGGGCAACGGCATGTATTGGGGAGCGTACTCTTGCCAGGCCCTGGCCGTTTCGGCCAGCGACCGCTTGCGGCGGTTGCCCAGAAAGTGGCGCTGAGCATACTGACCGATGAGCAGAGTCAGTTCAATCCGGGGCAGCCGGGCCAGCAATTGATCGAGCCATAACGTCGCACATTCACGGCGCGGCGGCATATCTCCGCCATTCCCTCGCCCCGGATAGCAATAACCCATGGGAATGATCGCGATACGCGATTCGTCATAAAAGACATCTTTGTCCACCCCCATCCACGCGCGCAGGCGCTCCCCGCTCGGGTCGTCCCACGGAATGCCGGTCGTGTGGACGCGCACCCCGGGCGCTTGCCCCACGACGAGGATGCGGGCCGCTGCACCCGCACGCAGCACCGGACGCGGGCCGAGCGGCAGATGTGCCTCGCACACCCGGCATGCACGCACGGCGGCCAGTAACGCTTCGAGCGTCGGGTAGACGGTGGCTGCCGCGGTGCTCGGCCGCGTCAGCATGGTTCCGGGATCATGTTGCCGGAGAGCCTCTCAGTCGTTCATCCTTCGCAACACCGAGCCCTTGTGCAAGGCGATGTGGTCGGTCTTGTCGCTCTTGATTTCATACTGTGGCTCAGCCTCGCTCGCGTGGTGGGTGTACCCTTTGTAATTAACGTCTTTCGAGTGCACCTTGATGATTCTCCCGCTGACGTGCCCAGCCTCCGAGTTCCAGGTTACGTGATCGCCCACTTTGAACTCTCTCTTCATGACGGGCCGCCTCGCTTTGGACGACATCAGCCCTCCATAGAGTCTGACAGTGGAAAGGGAACATGAGATCTCACGTGCAAGCCCATCAATTGTTTGACCCGGTCGAGCGTCGGGGCAGCGCGTAGACGGGCGCGCTCTGCGCCCTCAGCGAGGATGGCATCAAGCGCCTCCGGCTGGGCTGACAGATCTAGGTACCTTTGCCGAATGGGCTCGAGGGTCGTGACGACCAAGTCCGCGACCGCATGCTTCAAGACCGTGTAGCCCTTTCCCACGAACGCGGCCTGCACTGCCTCACGGCGCCGGCCCGACAGGAGTTCGTAGATCGTCAGGAGGTTGGTCACACCCGGGGACGCGTGCTCGGGCCGGACCTCACGCCCGGAATCGGTGACCGCGTGCGTGATCGCGTGGCGGATCACATCTGGGGGATCGACCAGGCCGATGGCATGGCCTTTCCGGGCCTCTCCCAGACTCTTGCTCATCTTCGCGCTCGGATCGTCCAGGCCCATGATCCGCGCGCCGCTCGGCCGGAGCATCGCTTCCGGGAGCGTGAAGACGTCTCCGAAGAGGGCGTGAAACCGCCGCGCGACGTCGCGGGTGAGCTCGATGTGTTGCCGCTGATCCTCACCGACGGGAACCAGGTCGGCGCGATAGAGCAGGATGTCCGCCGCCTGCAGCACGGGGTACGCGAGCAACCCCGTCCCTACGCTCTCGAGACTGGCCGACCGGGCCTTGAACTGAATCATGCGCTCGAGCCAGCCGACCGGCGTCACGCAGCTGAGGAGCCATGCCAATTCTGCGTGTGCGCCGACGCGCGATTGAACGAATAGGATCGCGCGCGTGGGATCGATGCCGCAGGCCAGGAGCACGGCCGCCGTCTCGCGCACCTTGGCCCGGAGGTCGGTGGCCCGCACTGCCTCGGGGGTCGTCAATGCGTGCAGATCAGCGATGCAGAAGATCGCCTCGTGCTCCGCCTGCGCGGCGACCCAGAGGCTGATCGCGCCCAGGTAGTTGCCCAGGTGGAGCTTCCCGGTTGGCTGGACGCCGGAGAAGACGCGCTGTCCAGCCACTACGAGTCAGCTCGCGCGAGCGCGAGCGCGAACCGTACCACGTCGCGCTTCGCGCTCATAGCCGCCGATCGAGAAACGCCTTCAGCGCGACAGCGCCGTTGCGCGCGGCGTCATGCGAGGCGTAGACGAAGGTGACCCGCCCGCGCCGGGCCGCAGTGAGGAGCGGCCGCCAGGCCGCGCGATGCGCGCGCAGCTCGGTGAAGTACCGCCGCCGAAACTCCGGCCACTTCTTCGGGTCGTGGCTGAACCACTTCCGCAGGTCCGCGCTCGGCGCGACGTCCTTGAGCCACCCTTCGAGCTTCAGGCGCGTCTTCCTGACACCCCGCGGCCATAGTCGCTCCACTAGGAAACGCGCGCCATCGTCACCGGTGGCGGGTTGATAGGCACGTTTGAGCTTGATCATGGGATGCTCCTTTCATCACGTCGGCCACTCGGGCACACCGCATTCCGAGCACTGGATGTTGATGAACACGAGCCAGTCGAGAATCTCTTTCGCGCGGGGCAGTGCCGAGCCCTGCCCTGGCAGGTGGGCGGCGTAGATCTCGCGGAACCGGTCGGTAACGAACACGGCAGGTGCAGGTCTTCCCGCAGCGTCAGTCGCGCCCACTTTGCGATGGATATCCGCACCGTCGTCCACCAACACCGGAAACGCCCACCGGGCGCGCTGGGGAACTGCGGCGGGCCGCGAGGTGACTGCCACGAGCACCTGGGCTGCTTCTAGGGTGAACTCTTCCCTCCGCGCTACGAGTTCCTCAAGCAGCACAGCGACCGGGCTCTCGTCCATTTTGTCCCCAGCGAAGACGACAACCAGATTGGTCCGCCCCCGACAGCTCTCCAATGAAACGGAGGAGCCGTCGATGTCCGGGAGCATGAATCCCGGAAGTACCTCGCCGCGCCGGGCGACCGCCGAAGCCTTTCCCCTCATCCCTTGTAGGTGACGACTTTCCCCCACAGGTCTGCCGTGCCCCAGATCCCCGCCCGCAAGCACTCGAGCTGGACGATCTGGCTGTGGTCTACGAACAGATTCACCTCGGGTCCATAGTTCTTCACGTACCAGGCGAACACGTCCGGGTCGGCCGCCTCGAACATGACGCGCTCGAGGCCGAGGGCGTCGACGATCCGCGCCGCCACATCGGTGCGCCACCGTTTCACGTTCTCGGTGATCCCCTCGGACTCGATCATGATGAGATAGGCGCCCGCATCGAGGAACCGCCGCGCCAGCCGGATCGCCCATTCGGCGTCACGTGTGCCCTCCTGCTCGAGCTCGTCGGCGCGCGTGGCGCCGCCCGCCCCGAACTGGATACCGACTTCGGGCTTGGCCTTGAGCCCCGCCTCCTGGACGCGCTCCACCAGCCGCAGCCAGTCGTCGGCCGGCAGGGTGATGAACCCGCTCGAGATCTCGATGATGTCAAAGCCGAGGTCGCGGGACTCGCGGATATAGCGATCCACGGCGCCGGCTCCCTGAGTGAGGACCCGCTCGATGAATCCGCCGGTGGACACAGCCACGTCGTGGCGGTGACAGAGCTCGATGAGCTCCGTGAGCGGACGCCGGGGCATCAGGGTGAACGACCCCCCCGCGAACTTCAGCGAATCGACATAGGACCCCATCGTCTCGAGCACGTCCGCGAGATACCGCGGGCCCATGGCGCTGTAGTATGGCCCCCGGATTTCGGTGAGGCCCTCATGCCGTGGCTTGGCCTCCCGTGGGTTGGTCCGCAGGTAGTCGAAGACCCTTTCGGTGTCGATCGTCGCGGCAGTCTTGGGTGCGATGGTGGTCGTCATCCGGTCGTCTCCTTTGCAGCCGCCGCAGCCCGCGGGAGCCGCACAGCGGCGAGCAGGCTCGTCAGGTCGGGCACGCGGAACCGCTCCAACTCGGCCACGGTCGCAGCGATTCGGTCTCGCAGCGAGGATGTAGTGTACGGCGCGCTGAGGCGCTCGAACTTCTCACGGGCGGCCTCCCACGTTCGCCCGCGCGTGAGAAAGCCGGGGTAGTCCGCAAGTTCTGCCGTCAGCACTCGACCGCCGCGCAGAGTCACACGCACGCGGCACGGCATTTCCGCCGGGTAGCGGCGCGAGAATCCGTCATCGGGGCGCACCACCACACGCCGCAGCAGGGCCTGCACATCATCACTACGAATGCGCGCGGGCCGGTACTGCTCGGGCATGACCTCACCGTCCAGGAGGGCCACGGCCACCAGATAGGGGAGGCTGTGATCCGCTTCTTCCTTCGTGCGGACCACCGTCTTGTCTCCCTCCTCACCGCCGCCGATGATGCGATAGGCGACGTCGAAGACATCGAGCTCCACACGCTCGACGTCGGATGCCGAGAGGTACTCGTGCGCACGTAGCTCGAGCACGGCTTCGAGTACGCTCTGCGAGTGGATTTCCGCATTGTACTTCTTCAGGATTGTGAGGGTGACCCGCTCGAGGTCCTCGGTCTCCCAGTTCAACTCGAAGTAGCCGGCCACGGCGTCCATGAAGCCCTTCTCACCCTCGAACACCTCGAGGGGACCGGTGATGCCACGGCGGGCGAGGAACGTCGTGCGCGTGGCAGCCCCGGCGACGTTGGGATAGGCGAGGCCTTTCCAGTGCGACAGCGGGCCGGTGCGGGTGACGCGAAGCGCGTTGAATGCGGTGCCTGCGATCGCGATAGCGTGGGCGGTGCGGGCGGGATCGAGACCGAGCGCCCGCGCACCACCGGCGGCGACCGCGTACGCACCCTGCGTGACGTGGTCGAAACCCGCGTCGCGCACCGGCGCCACGTCGCTCAGCCGGCACTGCACCTGGTAGGCTAGGGCGAGCGCGGCGAGGAAGTCGCGACCCGACGCGCCCGCGTATTCCGCCGCGGCGAGCACGGCCCCGAGGTTGTCGCTCGGGTGACAGGTCTCGCCCTTCGTAAGGTAGCTGTCGTTGAAGTCGAGGTAGCGCACGAGCGCCGAGTTGTAGAAGGCCGCCCGATCTGGTGCGGCGTGGCCACCGCCGATCAGCGAGCACGGCCCGGCGCCGTCGAATTCTTCCACTTGAGCGCGAACCAGCCGCACCGGCTCTCCGTCCAGGGCGCCGATCGCGCACGCCAGCGCGTCGAGCACGCGAATCTTGAGCTGCTCGCGCGCCGCCTCCGACAGATCGTCATAGGACGCACGAGCCGCAAACCGAGCTAGGCGCTCGGCGATCGTCATGGAGCTGGAGCCCGTCACCATCTCACCTCCGTCTCAACTTGCGCCTGGCGCTGGCGTGAGCAGCAACGCCGGCGTCGTGGCCGTCGCGCTGACTCGGAGCCTGATCCACATCCCGGCGGCGCCGTGTCCGGGCACGCCGCAGAAGATCAAGTACTCCCCCGCGGGCTGCGCGGCGAAGCGCATTATGTCCGTCGCTTCTGAAGGAAGTCCCTCCACGAGCTTGAACGTGAAGGCACGCGGGATCGCGGGACCCACGGGCTGCGTCGGCAGCGGCGTCTGCGGCGCGATCACCTGGGCGCTATGCGGCAACATCCCGTCGTGGTTGCGGAAGTCGATCTCCGTCTGCCATCCGACAGGCACGACAAGCGTGAGTGCCCCGTCGCGGAACCCGTTGAAGTTCAGGGCGCCGTTCAGCCCAGTGAGCCCAGCGATCAACTGGAAGCGGACGGTCTTGGCGGCTGTATTGAAGCTCAGCCAGGTCGGATCCACCCGCTGCTGCTGGGCACTGGCGGGACCGGCGAGCAAAAGGGTGACCAACCCCACCATCGCCGCGCGCCCAACTCTTGTTGACCGGCGCCACTTTTCAGCAGGCGGCGCGATACCGAGTCTAGGCATTGTTCCACATCCTTCCGTCGAGTTGAGGTTCCACCACTCAAAGCACCGATCACTCATTGTCTTCTTCTTCAGCTTGCCGCAGTTCTGCCACGAGCGGATGCCCTCGAGAGAGGATGACGATCGCGATTGCCGTACCGATCAGGCTCCCACCGAAGATCCGGACCCAGGCGAGCTCCCCGAGTCCGAGATGCGAAAGCAGGACGGTCACCAGTGCGAACCAGAATTCGACGATGGGGAACCCGAACGCCAGGGCGATGACCAGACTCGGCTCCCACGCCGCGCCGTGGATGGCGGACACGATGACCACGCCGTACGCCAGGTTGAGCAGGTAATGCATCGTCGTGAACAGGGCGATGCCGCCCAACACCGTGAAGGTGCGAAACGGTTCGCCCGCGACTGCATCGACCACGGCAAGCCAGACCCAGATGCTGGTCGCGACCACGAGTCCGAGCCTGGCGCCCTCCCGTAGCGAGTCATGTTTGCCCGACAGAGCGACGGTGGCCGTTATCATCTCACCTCCGGCGCCAGGCCGGACGCACTCGGCGCTCGGCGAGGATTTGCGCGACGCTCGGGAAGGTTTGACGGGCCGCGTCGGGGACGTGGCGCCAGCTGTCGGTTCCCGGCCTGCCCAGCCAGTAGTCGAACGGCTCGGCGCCCGACCCGAGCGGTTGCCCCACAACGATCCGACCCACCATCCCCACGGCTTCGTGCGGCATGCAGTAGTAGTCATAGACCCCGCATACGGTGAGCGTGACGTCGAAGTGATCGCCTGGATGCACGAGGAACCCCGAGTCCCAAGGCACCGCACTCTCGGGGACGCGCAGAGGGTGATGGTCGTTCCGCGGGTGGTAGGCGGTCGTCGTGTGCACGTTTTCGCGCACGATCCAGCGGACCGTGGCACCCGGTTCTACGTAGAGTCCGATCGGATCGAACCACACCCGTGAGCCGAGCGTGTCGCTGCGCATCTCGACCACTTCGAGAGCGGCCGCAGAACGCCGGCGCGCTCCGAGGAGCGTGCGAACGGGCGCCCGGCGGTACGACACGAGCCCAAAGCCGACGAGCGCCAGCCCGCCGGCTTTCAGGAACTCGCGACGTGACGGCTTCGTCACTTGGCGAGCTGGGCCGCGCGCTGCGGCGACACGTACCACAGGATCACGTGGTAGTGCGGCTCGGCCACGCCCGGATGGCCCGCGTTAAAGACGATGTCCACGTGATCGACGCGCTCCTGGGCGACCTTCAGACCGCTGAACGCCTTCTGAGCGTTCATGTCCTTGAGCGGGATCATGTAGATGGAGCTCACCAGGGTCCCTTGATGGTCGTAGGCGAGAAACGGCCCCGCGGGCAGCGTGGCGGGATCGACGTACAGGGTGCCGAGTCCCGGGACGAAATCGGGGAGCGGAACGAGCGTGCTGACCTTCTTGTACGCGCCGCTCGGCGGCTCGTGAAGCCGGGCGGCCGAGGTGTCGGGGTGCATCCTGTACGCGCTGGCGGGCTCCGCCTTCTGCTGTGCCGCCGCGGTGTCGGGCGACGCGACAAGTATCCCGACGCCGAGGACGCTGGCGAAGGCAGTGAGTGCGAGACGTTTCATGCTTGAATCTCCTTGTGTATGTCGTGTTTCTCGGAATGCATTGCGCTACGGAGGTATGGTTACGGCTTCGCACATAGGGCGGCAATGAAGCGTTCGTACCGCGTGGAGGGACGCACGTCCCGCGTGCGGATGCCGGTCTGGCCTGCGTGGGGCTGAAGCACTAGCATTTCCGGCGAGGAGGTAGCGAGGGGAGCGATGCTCGAAACGGAGTTGTTCGCGCTACTGGAGCAGACCGCGGACGCCGCGTACACGGTCACCGAGGGCGGCGAGATCTGCTCCTGGAACGGGGCCGCCGAGCGACTGTTCGGCTACTCGGCGAGCGAGGTGCTCCACCGCAACATCGACGAGGTGCTCGAGGCGCGCGACACGTTGGGCACCAGCGCGCTCGCCGGGGGTTCGGAAGCGGCGACCCGTCGCCGGGACGGAACGGCCGGCGGGATCCCCAATTTCGACTTGGAGGTACGCACCCGGTCTGGGGGCCGGATCTGGGTGAACGTCTCAACAATCGTCTTCGACAACCAGCGTACGGGACGCCGGCTCTTCGTGCGGTTGGAGCGCGACGTCGACCAGCGCCGGCGCAACGAGGAGCGGTTCTACCGCATGCTCGAGGTCGCTCGACAACTCGTTGCGCTCGCCGGCGACGAGTCCCATCACGCACCGGTCGAGCCGCTCTCCGAGCAGGAGCGCCGCATCCTGAAGCTCTTCGCCGAAGGCCGCAACTCCACGACCATCGCCCGCAAGCTGAGCATTTCCGCCCAGACACTCCGCAACCACCTCCACCACATCAACCGCAAGCTTCGCACACACACCCGCCTTGAGGCGGTGACCCACGCGCAGCAGCGCGGGCTCATCGATTAGCGGCGCGGGTTCTCGCCCAGTCACCACCGCCTTGACGCAGGCTGCGCTATGGCTGTACCGAAGAAGATCGCCCAGCGCCCACCATGATGGATGTGGGCCTGGATGGTACGATCGTGCTATTGGCGCGCGTCGCTGAGCCCGCGAGCCTTCACCGTGTGAATGGCACGTTGCGAGCTACGGCATGATGAATTCTCCCGAGATTCTGGGATTTGCCGGGATCGCAGTGGTGGTTATCGCCTACGCGCCGCAGATTATTCACTTGCGCAAGGAACATTGCTCCGCAGGCATCAGTCTCAAAGCCTATTCCCTTTGGTGTGTCTCCTCGGCCCTGTTTCTAATCCATGCTGTCATGATCCGCGACATCGTGTTCACCGTCGTCCAGCTGATCAATCTGGTGGCCATCATCGTCATTACACTCCTCGTGAAACGATACGGAGGGTACGTGTGCTTGACACATCTCCAAGCTCAGCAAGGGCGCACGGCAACCAGGCGCATCTAAGGGTGACCGTTTCTTGTCCTGCTGTCAGCGGGCGTGGCCCGTAGAGTGATCCATCGTTTCGCATCAGGGGGACCTGTGGGGCCCACGTTTTCTGGCGCACGACGATATGGAGGGTAAGGCCATGCTAGTACGAATTGGTAACTCGAAGGATATCACCGCGGGGCAGATGCGCGTCTTCAATATCGCGGGAACCAAGGTCGACGTAGCGAATGCGGACGGACATCTGTACGCCTTCGATGATACCTGTACCCACACCGGGTGCTCGCTCGCGATGGGCAAGTTGGACGGCAAGACGGTGACGTGCCACTGCCACGGCAGCCAGTTTGACGTAACCTCCGGCGCCGTCATCCGCGGGCCAGCCACGCGGCCCGTGCGTTCCCGGTTGGTGCAAGTCGAGGGCGAGGCTCTGCTTGCCGAGGCGTGAGGAGAGGCTCCGCATCGCAGCAACTCTGCGACCAGCGCCTGCAAGCTGAGCAGTTCCGCCCAGACGCTCCGCAGCCAAGTTCGGCACCCACAACCGCCTGAGGCAGTGACCCACGCGCGGCGGCGCGGCTCCTCGAATAGCGGCCTGCTCGAGTTTCTCCCACCCTTACCGCCTGCCGTACAGCTCGGTAGTCTATCACTAGCAACTGCTCGTGGTAGTGATAATCGGTGCAGTTCGGCTCCGTCCCGCCCAAGGAGGATCGCCATGCGAATCGTTATCCCTCGCAGTGTCAGGCTGTCGGTCGGGGCAGGGCTCGTGGCCGTTGGGCTGGTCGGTGCCGTGCGGGCCGTCGGGCCAAGGGGCAACGCGCTGAGCGCGTGGGGGCCCTTGGGCTTCGACAGAGTGATCGAGGACAACGCCTACCGCATGGTGCGGGAAGGGCGCCAGACCTTCCGATTCGACACGTTCGGCGATGAAGCGTTCTGGGGCGACGCGCTGCAGCTCCACCGAGCCATCGCCGGCGAGAAGCAGGGCGGCGTCGGCGGCGGCGTAAGCCCGAAGACCGCGCTGTCCGTCGGCCTCAAGGTAGATGTGGACGCCCTGCCCCAGGCGCTGCAGGACCAGCTCAAGGCAGGTAAAGTGGACCTCGACGACCCCGGGACGACCTTGGCGCTCCTCAAACTGAATGCGGTCGTGGGGGTGACGGGCTTCTTCGACGCGCGCGGCAGCATCAGATCGATCGGCATCCAATGCGCCTTCTGTCACTCGACCGTCGACGACGCGTTGGCCCCCGGCATCGGCAGGCGCCTCGACGGCTGGGCGAACCGCGACTTGAACGTCGGCGCGATCGTGTCGCTCGCGCCAAACCTCAAACCCTTCACCGATCTCCTCGGCGTCGATCTCGCGACCGTTAAGACAGTGCTCGCAAGCTGGGGGCCGGGCCGCTTCGACGCAGAGCTTGACAAGGACGGGAAAGCGTTCCGGCCGGATGGCAAGCAGGCCGGGACGCTCATCCCACCTGCCTTCGGCCTCGCGGGCGTCAACCTGCACACGTGGACGGGGTTCGGTTCGGTCACCTACTGGAACGCGTACGTTGGCGCGACCGAGATGCACGGGTCGGGCACATTCTTCGATGCGCGGCTGAGCAGCCGGGACCAGTACCCAGTTGCGGCGCGGAGCGGCTCCGGCAACACGCGCGGTGTGCCCGACCGGCTGACCGCGAAGCTCGCGGCTCTGCATTTCTATCAACTGTCCATCCCCGCACCGAAGGCGCTCGCCGGCTCCTTCAGTGCGGCGGCGGCGAGCCGCGGCAAGGCGCTGTTCAACGGCAAGGCGCGGTGCGCGAGCTGCCACGTGCCGCCGCTCTTCACCGAGCCGGGCAACAACCTGCACGCGCCCGCCGAGATCGGCGTCGACGCGTTCCAGGCGGACCGCTCGCCTACGCACATGTACCGCACCGCGCCGCTGGCGGGGCTCTGGGCGCATCAGAAGGGCGGGTTCTATCACGACGGCCGCTTCGCGACGCTGCTCGATGTGGTGGCCCATTACGACACATTCTTCAAGCTGAGCCTCAGCGACCAAGAGAAGCAGGATCTTATCGAATACCTGAAGGGGCTCTAGGGCGCCACTCTCAAGCTTCGCGCCCGAACTGGTGGGAAAAGTGGTGGCAGACTCAACCGGACAGGTCGGTCGAAGCAGGATTAGAGCGGACGAACGGCCGCGAACAACACGAAGCAGCGGCATCAATTAGGACTGCCAAGTATTGCTAAGGAAAAAGGCAGAGGCCCTTTGCAGACCTCTGCCTTACCACTTGGCTACGGCGCCGTGAGACATAAACTCGCAATCTACTTAGACTTTCTCAACCCACCCCGGGAAGTTCTTCCGACCTCTTTAAACCTCTGTCGTGCCTCAGGCTTACAGTACCGCAGAGTCATGAACGGCCGAAATCGCTGGTCTTTTCAGCGCACTCGAAGAATATGCCCCCTAGCCAAGAGCCGGTGTGGGGATTTTGTGGGTAATTGTCGTCAGGCAAACGCACTTCGGCGGCTCACTTCAGCTTCACCCCGACCTTCGTACCACGTCTGTTCCTGCGCCGCTAGGCCCGGTGCCGTCGCGGTCTATCTCGACGTTACGACGATTGCCTGGGCGAGATCGTGGGCGGAAGTAATTGGCTAAGGTGCGTCAGAACCGCCTGCAACGATGGTTAACGTGCGACGCCGCTGACTGCAGGACAGACTGCGGGACACGCGACCACCGCACGCACGCGCACGATGGCGTTTCCGCGCGATCCAGTACGTCCATCGGTTGAGTGGGAGCGCTTTACAGCGAACAGCAAGTGAACGGCAGGCGGTTTAAAAGTCCGCTGGTTGGGGTTCAACCTCCGGCGCGCGCGCTGTGTCGCGATCCCTATCTCGGTAGGCCTCAAGGGTTCGCCACGCTTGCTTGTGGGGCGCGCCGGACCGGCCGACCGCGACGAACGCCTGGAGCTGACCGCCGGTCAGCTCCGGTAACCTCGCCTCGCGCCTGGTTCCGTCATAGCTTTCGGCAGACCCGCTCCGAGGTGGCGAGCCGTCCTCCAGTCCATCACCATCAGCGACCGCTACGCCGTCGACCGGGAGCTGGGCCGGGGCGGGATGGCGGTGGTGTATCTGGCGCGGGACAAGAAGCACGATCGCCCGGTCGCGATCAAGATCCTGCACCCCGAGATCGTCGCCGGCATCGGCGCCGATCGCTTCCTACTTGAGATCCGAATCTTGGCGCGGCTCCAGCATCCCCATATCCTCGCCCTGCTCGACTCTGGTGCCACCGACGAGGCGCCGCCCCGACCTTATTACGTGATGCCCTACGTGGATGGCGAGACCCTGCGCCACCGGCTCGATCGCGAAGGCCCGCTCCCCTTGCCGGACGCAATGCGCCTGGTGCGGGAGACCGGCGAAGCGCTGCACTACGCCCACGGAGCAGGGCTGATCCACCGCGATGTGAAGCCGGAGAACGTCCTGCTCTCTCAGGGCCACGCCCTGGTGGCAGACTTCGGGATCGCGCGTGCAGTGGGAGTCGCAACCGGCGACCGGTTGACCCGAACCGGCTTGAGCCTGGGCACCCCCGCGTACATGAGCCCCGAGCAGGCCGCCGCAGACCCCGAGATCGACGCGCGCACCGACCAGTACAGCCTCGCCTGCGTGCTCTATGAGTTGCTGGCGGGTCAGCCCCCCTTCACCGGACCCAGCATGGCCGCGGTGTTGTCGCGGCAGGTGCTCGACCCGGTGCCCTCGCTTACCACCTTCCGCCCCGGCGTGCCAGCGTCGCTGCGGCGGGCGATCGACCGGGCGCTGGCCAAGGTGCCGGCCGAACGGTACGGGAGCGTGCTGGAGTTCCTCACCGCCCTGGAAGCGCCCGATGCGCCGGCGGCCGAGCCGAAACGGTCCATCGTGGTGCTCCCCTTCGCAAATCTGAGCCCCGATCCCGACAACGCCTACTTCGCCGACGGGCTGCTGGAGGAGGTGATCGCCGACCTCTCCAGGGTCCGCGCCCTCACGGTGATCTCCCGGACCTCGGCCGTCAAGCTCAAGGAGAAGGATTGGGACCTCCGGCGCATCGGGCGCGAGCTCAATGTCCGGTATGCGCTCGAGGGCAGCGTGCGCAGGGCGGGCTCCGCTCTCCGGATCACCGCCCAGCTGATCGACGTTGAGACCGACGCGCACCTCTGGGCCGAGAAGTACTCCGGCACGGTGGACGACGTGTTTGACCTGCAGGAACGGCTCTCCCGCCAGATCGTCGAGGCGCTGCGGATCACCCTCTCACCACCGGAGGACCGTGAGCTCGCGCAACGGCCCATCGCCGATATTCGGGCGTTCGAGTACTACCAGAGGGCCCGCCAGGAGTACTATCGACATACGGCCGAGGGGATGGTGGCGGCGCGAGCGCTCGCGGAACACGGGCTCGCTGTGGTGGGCCCCCACGAAGCCTTGTTCGGCATGCTGGGCACGGTGTACGCCTGGTCGCCGATCTCTCCCGGCGGCGACGAAGAGACAACCCTGCGGGAGGCCGAAGCCTGTGCCCGCCGCGCCTTCGCGCTGAATCCGGACTCGGCGCAGGGCCTCTCGATCATGGGGCAGGTCGCCTACCGCCGGGGCCGCGCGGAAGAGGCGGTCCGGCTGCTGAGCCGGGCCTGCGCCGCCGAGCCGAATAACCTGGACGCGATGCACCAGTTGGCCGGGGCGTATTTGCTCGGCGGTCGCATCGGCCCCATGCGCGAGCTGCTCACTCGGCTGGTCGAGCTGGATCCCCTAACCGCTAGCAATCACTGCCTGCTCGGCATGAGCTACTCGCTCAGCGGCGACGCGCCCTCGGCGCTGCCCGCGCACCAGCGTGCGGTTGAGCTGGATCCCCGGAGCACCATCTGTCGGGTCTGCGTCGCGATCCCCCTGGTGGTCACGGGACGGGAGGCCGAGGCGGCGAGCCAGTTCGAGTGGCTGGAACGCCAGCAACCCGACGATCCCCTGGCGAGCGTGGCGGTGCGGCTCTGGCGCGGACTCGCCGGCGACCGGGCGGCCGTGCTGTCGCCCCCCAGCGCCGCGGAGCGGGCGATGGCCGAGTCGGACGAGTACTGGGCGTACTTGATGGCCGGGGCCTACGCGCTGGTCGGCGAGGTGGACCAGGCTCTGAGCTGGCTGGAGCATGCGATCAAGGTTCGCGGCTGGATCGACTACGTGTACTTCACGCGCCACGACCGGTTCCTCGCGCGCCTCCGACCGGCTCCTCGGTTCAATGAGCTGATCGCCTACGCCCGAGAAAAGTACGAGCGCTTCGACGGATGAAACCGGCCGGGCTCTTCGCCGGTGGAGAGGTGCTTGGCTGTCTGGGTGTAACCCTGGCCGCACTCGTGGCCGCCGCCTGCAAGGGAACGGAGCCCAGCGGGCCGACGGCGTTGCAAGCTCCCTCGATTACCGTGTCGATCTCGCCGACGATTGCCGCCGTGCCGGCGGCCTCTACAGCACGGCTAACGGCTAGCGTAGCCAACGACGCTAGCAACGGGGGTGTCACGTGGACGCTATCCTGTTCCGCCACACAATGCGGAAGGATTGCGCCAGTCACAACGCCAAGCGGAGCGGCCGCAACTTACACTGCGCCCGCTACAATGCCGTCAAACGCAAACATTACGGCCACTGCCACGTCGGTCGCGGACAAATCGAGAGCGGCCTCGTCGACGCTCATCCCGATTGGCCACATTCCAGGCTACGAGATAGGCGTGGACTACCATGCTTACGGAAGCGATAACCTCAGTACCGCGTTCATTACGATCTACAACCAGCCCCAGGTTCGTCAGGCAGTACGGGCCCAACTCCAGGGCCTGGCCGACCGAGGAGCAACCTTCATCCACACGAGTATCTGGTTTGTGACCTACCCGGGTACCACGAATTTTGGCGAAACCTGGCGCGCCACGTTTCCTATGACGGACCAGGAAGCAGCCAACCTCCGCGCTTTTGCTCAAGATGTTGCTGCAGTACAGGGTGCGAGCGGAAACCGGTTGCGTCTTGATATCGCGCTGATGTGGCTTGGGGCGTCCGACTACACCAGTGGTTCTCCAACTACTGGCCTAGGGTACAATAAGGACCTCAGGGCTGCGGAATTCACTTCTCGCGTTGAGACCACCACCGACAAAGTACTGGCTGCCGTCAGCGACATAACTCGCCCCGACGGCGTCCGCTTGGTTGACACGATTTTCTTCGATCCCGAAGTCATGATCGGCGCAAAGGCAAATGAGGATTGGTTCCTGTCGACCAACTATCCGCGGTTCGTTTCCGTCACATCCCAGCACGGGATTCGGCCGTCCGTGTATTTCCTCGCCGAAGCCAATCAGGCTATTGCGTTCGACGACGGATATACGGATCCGGTGGATCCGATTCTTGACGGCCATCGTTCGGTGGCTTGGATGTATCGGAGTCTCAAGTTCATGGTCGGTCAGCGACTACCTGTCCCCCCACGTATTGACTTTTCCTGCTATCTAATCTCGACGGGTGCAACGTACGATCAACTCCTCCAGCGCGTGCTGGGAGACGCAGATGCCACCCTGCCGTCGCTCGGTGCGCCGCAGGTGTACGGCGCCGCCGAGACCTACTACCTCACCGACCTCACGCAACGCCTTCAGTATGGTCAGGCATTCGCGACTCAAGCAGCCCAGAGCTCGCGCTTGCGGCGAGTAAGTTTCTGGACGACACCGGACGGCGGAGGCCCCGGCCAGAACGCCGCCTATCCGTTCGCCATTGAAGACTTCCTGCCCGCTCCTCCTCCGTAAAAGAGGCCCAGAACACCCTGAGGTCACGCATGAAGATTGCCGGACGTGTCCTACGCTGGGCGCGCTCACGGCCTCGCCGCCAGAGCGTGCTTCGTCCCGCGATTCCGTCGCTTCAACCGGTGCTGCGCAACGAATAGCCATCCGAATAGACGCACGGCGGCCCAGTACACGTAGCGCGGCGCGAAGCCGGTCTCTGCCATGAGACGAAGCAAGCATCGGTCGGCCTGCCAGCGTTTGAGGGGCAGACCGTCGAGCAGAAACTGGTACAGCGCGTCGTGGACCAGCGAGGCGTAGTAGGTCTTCGGCTGTTTCGTCGTGGAGTCCACCACACCGTCCGGCGTCCCGAGCAGGATGTCGAAGACACACACCTTGGGGCTGCACCCGTCCCAGGCGTAGCGCCGGGTGACGGTTATCCTGCCCGATCGCCGAAGGATCAGGCGAACAGCGCCGGTCTTGTCCCTGAACTCCCACTCCCCAGGGACGGTAAAGCCCGAATCCCAGGAGAAATCCTCAGGGAGCGTAAAGACCCACGGCTCACTGTTCTTGCACATGGCCTTCGGCTATTGGAGGGTGATTCCATGTACCCTCCGGATCGCGCCGCTGACCACTTCTCCGAGCGTGACGCCGTGCGTCACGGCTCCAGCCCCCGTGATGATATTGGGGTCGTTCACCCCGTCGCCGTTGCAGTCGAAGGCGCCGTTGTCGATTACGATGGTGCCGTTACCCACCAGGGTGTTAGCGCCTGTCGTGGCGTCGAAAAGCAGCCCGATGTTGCCCGCGTTTCCCTGCAGGCTGTTTCCGACAAAGGCGTTCCCGCACGCAAGCTTTGCGAATACTCCGCCCGTCCCAGCGCTGGTCACGACGTTCGAGCGAAGGGTGTTGTTCAGCATTAACAAGGCCGGGAAATTGGGGTTGCCTGAGAACTGCATTCCGTACAAGGTGGCGCCCTTCACCCGGTTCCCGGTGATGACGCTCATCGAGAGCCCTTGGGGGCCGAGCGAATTGGCCCACGGCCCAGCAACCGTGTTGTCGGCAAGCACGACGTTCCTGGCATTGAACACGCGGATTGCGGCCAGGAAATCGAAGCCGACGAACGGAGTCGTTGTGACGATCGTGTTGCGCTCCACCCGAGCACCGTCGATCCCCTCGGCGTCCGCCTGCAGGTGAATGCCCGAGAATGGCGCAGTCGCTTGAAAATGGTTGTCACTCACAACTGGGCCGATACCCCCGGCCACAAAGATGCACTCCCCGCCGGGTGAACAGGTCACGCTGTTATTCGTGAAGCGGATGTTTTCGGCAAAATAGCTCGCGAGGTCGTTGGCGGCGAAATACGGGCTGTCCCCCGCCTGGGTGCCGTCGAGCACGAGCCGATCGACGACAACGTGACTCGCCGATGCAATCAGCATGTCCTGCACACCGGACCCAGCAATCGCGAACAGACCGGAGCCGGGGGTCGCGCAAGTCAGCGTAACGCCGGGGGTGGCGATGGTCACGTCCGCCGTGATCCCGAAGAACCCGTCGAGTCCGATGACCTCTCCCGGATAGGCCGCGTCGAGCGCGGTGAGCAGGCCAGCTTCATCGTGGACCACGACGTTGGCTGGCGTTGGACAGGCCGCTGTTACGGAGAGCGCGACGTCGCCTTGGGGAGAGGGCGGGGCTGCGGGCCGCGTAGACTCGGTGCAGGCCGAGAGGGTGAGAAGTACGACGGCGTGAAGAGCTAACCGCTTCATAGGGGCTCCTTCTTATGATTGCGTGTGAACACCGTCGTCGGGACTAGTCAACCAGGCGTCAAGACGGTGCAGATCGAGACGCCGCGACCTCATCAGAAGGTGCAAATGTAGGCCTCGTCATCTGGGCGCAAGCCGACGCCGCACCTCTCACAGCGGTCGCGTATTTTCGAGAGCCATCCTCATCCCTCTTTGTTACGGGCGTCACCGGTGTCTGGCCAAGGCCCGCAGGAACGCATTCAATGCCTCATCGAACTGTTGTGGTTGGTCGATGAACACGGCGTGTCCGGCGCCCTCGACGACGATGAACTTCGCGCCGGGCACGGCGGAGGCCATGTCCCGCTGGGCCCCGAGCAGTGGAGACGCCGCCGACGCGATGACGAGGGTGGGCTTATTGATGGTGGATAACACCGGTCTTCGATCGACGCCGAAGATGTCTGTGACGAGCATCGCGATGCCCGTGTTGGTCGGCGTGCGCAGCGCCGACGTTACCACCGCTTGCAGATCGAGCTCGGGGTGCGGCTTGAGGAAAAGGGAACGCACCATCCCCTCCGTGAATTCTTTCGGATGCGCGCCGTACACCGCGATTTGTGAGAGGATGGCCTGGGCGAACTGCGAGCGAATCACCACCTCTGCGGACCCGGCCGAGACAGGGCTGTCAACGAAGACGATGCCGGCGACGGCATCCATACCGAACTGCTGCACGTATGCGGCCACGTCTTGAGCGCCTTGCGACCAGCCGACCAGGACGTAGCGCGTCACGCCCAGGGTTTCGAGCGCGTCATGCAAGTCGCTCGCTCGTGTTTCGGGCGTGTTGTCGTCCGCGGTATTCGAAGACTCGCCTTGCGAACGGGGATCGACGGCGAGCACGCGCGTGACGCTCGAGAAGCGCTGCAATTGCTCGCGCCACAACCATGCCGGCATCCGCCAGCCAGGGATCAAGATGAGCGCCGGCGCTTCCGTCGTGCTTCCCGCTTGCAGGTAGTGAATCCGGACGCCCGGCCGTGTGGTGGTGAACCCATCATTCACGCCAGTGCCTTGGCCCAACGCCGGAGCGCAGGTCGCCAGCCAGGCACAGAAGGTCAGGGCAGCCACGGCGGAATAAGCTGTGGACCTGCAATCGCGAGCGGCCGGACGGGGATTCCAGATCACGGGAGTCTCGATCGGCTATCGACCGGGCTTCGGCGGGACCGCGTTCTCCTGAGCATTGACGGCCTGCCACCGCCCCTTACGACGCACGAAGACATCTGTAAACACGGTTCGATCCTCCCGCCGCTGGGCCTTCGTCAGAAATACACCCCAGAGACCGGGCTGTATCTGGGCTTCAGCGCCCTCGCACAGCCGGACCCTCGCAGCCCTCTTTCCCGTCTAGACGCGTCGAGAGAACGAGACCGATGGACGAACACGCGTGGCTGGTCGCTGGGCGTCGCAGGCGCGCTCCTCCTCGTGCATCCAGAGATGTAGGGCGGCGTACGCCCGCCAGGGACGCCAGCGTTCCGCGCGTTCGTAGAGCTCGCTCGCGCTCGACGCTCCGACGGCGCGTTGCAGCGTACGATCGGAGCCAGGGAATGCGTCCGGCCAGCGCAACGCCCGCATCACGATGGTCGTCGCGAGGTGATCACCGATCCCGTCGATTGCCAGCAGCGCGCGCTGTGCGGCGATCACATCGCTCCCAGGCTCCAGCCGTAGCGCTCCGTCGGCCACGGCGCGCGCCACGGCGGAGACGGCGGCGGCGCGGCGACGGCGGACACCCAACGACGCGAGACGGGCGGCGCCCGCATCGGCCACGCGCTCCGCGGTCGGCGCGACCCGGATAAGAGCTGGGATCCCCGTCTCAAGCGGCTCGCCGAGGGCGTGAACGACCCGTCGCCCCACGTTGCCGCCTGCCTTGCTCGAGGCACGGAGCAGCACCCGCAACGCGGCTTCGAACCCGTCGAACGCCCCAGGGATGCGCACGCCGCGTCGCCGCCTGACGTGCTCGCCGAGTCCGCTACACGCGAGATGCCCATCCACAGCCGTAGGCTCGGCGTCGAGGTCGAACATGTGCCGCAAGCGCGCGAGCAACGGCATGAGGACGGCAAGCAGAGACGACGAGACAGAGACGCTCAGATGGGATGGGGCGCCACGCCGTGCGTCGCGCAGGCTGGGCGCCGTGTCCTCCGCATAGACGACGCCGCTGCAGCCATCGAGCCGCACGGTGCGCCCGTAGCGCCCCCCCTGCAGCACCTCCACGCCCGCCAGCGCGTCCCGCCCCAACAGCATGAGGAGCACGTCCCACGCCAGGGGCGCGCGATAGGTCAGGGTCAGCCGGATGACGTCGTCCTCGGGCCGCATGGTGCGTGGCCGGGGTCGCAGCGCGCTCGGGCTGAGCCGGTAGCGCTCGCGAAACAGGGCGTTGAAGCGGCGGAGGCTCTGGAAGCCACTGGCAAACGCCACGCGAGTCACCGGCAGCTCGGTGTCGCCCAGCAGGCGCTTGGCGAGTAGCAGGCGATGCGTCTGCGCGAGCGCGACGGGCGAGACGCCGATCTCACGCTCCAGGGAGCGACGCAGGTGGCGCTCGCTCACTCCCAGCTCGCGCGCCAGCTGCCCCACGCTGTGCCCGTTGAGCGCGCCCGCTTCGATGCGGTGCGCCGCCACCCGCGCGAGGCGCGGCACCGCATCGATCTGCGCCCGTCCCGGCGCCAGCTCGGGGCGGCAGCGGAGGCAGGGGCGGAACCCCGCGTGCTCGGCCGAGGCGGGCGACGCGAAGAACCGCCGGTGCTGCGGGGTTGCCACGCGCGACGGGCACACCGGCCGGCAGTAGACCCCGGTCGTGGTGATGCCGACAAAGAACAGGCCATCGAAGCGCGCGTCGCGCGCGCGTACCGCGCGCTGACAGATGTCGGCGCTGAGTGTCATGGCCAGATGATTCTACCCCGCCTGGGCAACCTCCGGCTCGCCGGAATCGGACGTGGAATCCGGCCTCGCGATTCCAGGTCCGAATTTGGCAGGCGGCTCGCCGCCCAGCCTTCCATGATGGGCGACACCCTACACGAAGGGCCCCAACGTTCCATCTGAACGAAGGAGGATCCGATGCGTAGCATTCCATGCGCGATTCTGATGGCCGCGCTGGCCGGCTGTGGCGAGGAAGCACGAGTCGCACCGGTAGCGCCGGCAGCGGAGCTGGCGGCGTCGCTCGAGACCAGCGAGAGCCAGAACGCAGTGCTGTTCCCGAAGACCGCGCACCCGTATGGCGCGAGCTTGTCCACCTGGGCTGATAGAGAGTCGCAGTGGGTCTACGGGCACCCACTCGAGCACAATCCGTTGATCGATCAAACCGGCGCCGACTGCGACGAGAGGCAAGCAGGGCCCGTCTGGTTCATTCCCCGCATCGCCGGGCCGAGAGTCTTCAGCGGCAGCCGAAGCTGCACCATCCCGGGCGGCAAAGCCATATTCCTGGAAATCGGCGCCTACGTGAACCCGTATCCGTGCCCCGATCCCAATTTCCACCCCGCACCGGGGCAGTCGCTCTACGACTTCCTCATCGCCGATGCCAAAGCCTTTATGGACGGCGTCAATCACTTGGAGGTCTCGCTCGACGGCCGGCAGTTCGCGGACGTGCTCGGCTACCGCTTCGCCTCAGCGGACTTGTTCTCTCTCACGGGCGACCCGAGCTTCGCCGCCCTCGATCCCTGTGTCACCGGATCGCCGCAGCCGGCGATCGTGGATGGCTTCTTCATGATGTTCAAGCCGCTGGAGCCGGGCGAGCACACACTCCGAGTCTTCGGCACCGATGTCCGGGGCGCCAACAAGACTTATGTCTATCACTTGAACGTTCTGTAATCAGGGCTGCTCCCCGCCGCTCCCCCACCTGCACGGTTGCCTAGGGGGGCGGGGCTTCTTCGTGCGAGCGGCAGCCAGGAGAATGGCGCTATACTTCTCCCGTGCTCCGGATCGCGAACGCACCGCTCCTATGCCGCGCCGTCGCACTCGCGGCGATCATATCGGTCGGCTCGACGGGGACGGGCTTGCCGATGTGCCTGAGTCTGCTGGCGCAGGCGGCGGCCCCATGCGAGATGCACCCGGCACACCCCGGAAGCGGCACGCATGAGCACGCAACGCAGTTCTCCGCGCTCGTCGCACCGGCGCCCGAGCAGGCCTGCCACTCGGATGCAGCCGGGCTCGGCTGCATCGCGGGAACCACATGCCCGACCGCTGGCGCAGCGACGCCTACACTCACCTTGGATCCGGTCGCCCTCCCGGCCGCGTCCCGCGTCGGACTAGCAGGACCGCACTCCGGATTCGCGTCGTTCCTCGCTCCACCGCTCTCTCCACCGCCTCAAGCCTAAGTCGACTACCCCTGCTGTAGCGCCGCCCCCGCCCCCCGAGACCGGCGCGCACTTTCGACTTTGGCTTGAGGAGATCGTGATATGCGAAGCATTCTCAGCGGCTGGGTGGCCGCGGCGCTGGCGCTCGTCGCCGGCCCGCCTTGGCCACTCCGGGCGCAAATGGATATGCAACACCCGATGGAGATGCACGCGGGACCCCTTGGCATTCCGGAGACGCGTATGGGATCCGGCACCTCATGGCTTCCCGACGCCTCACCGATGCACGCCGCCCACATCGCGCTCGGTGACTGGACCCTCATGGTGCACGGGAAGGTCTTTTTTCAGTACGATTGGCAGGGGGGATCCCGCGGCAGCAACCAGCTGGGCATCGTGAACTGGGCGATGGCGGTGGCAAGCCGACCGCTCGGGGGCGGCCAACTCCAGCTCCGCGGGATGGTGAGCGCCGAACCGGGGACCATCGGTAGCCGGGGCTACCCCTTGCTCGTGCAGTCAGGGGAGTCCTATCAGGGGGCGCCGCTTCACGATCGCCAGCACCCCCACGACCTCTTCATGGAGCTCGCGGCACTCTACGAACGCCCGGTGGCTCGGGATCTCGGGATCTCGCTCTACCTCGCCCCGGTCGGCGAACCGGCGGCGGGCCCCGTGGCCTTCCCGCACCGGCCGTCCGCGGCTGATGATCCGCTGGCGCCGATCGCCCATCACTGGCAGGACGGCACCCACATCACCTTTGGGGTCGTGACCGCCGGGGCCTTCACACGAAGTGCCAAGCTCGAAGCGTCCTGGTTCAACGGCCGGGAGCCGGACGAGATTCGGACCAACTTCGACTACACAGGCCGACGGCTCGATTCCTACAGCGCCCGTTTGACCGTGAATCCGGGACCGCGTTGGAGCGTGTCCGCTTGGTACGCTTATCTGAGAAGCCCAGAAGGGCTCAACCCCGACGAGTCGCTCCACCGCATCGGAGCGTCCGCGCTGACCACGCAGCCGGTCGGCACCAAGGGGACGTGGTCGAGCGGCCTGATCTACGGCGCGAACGACCAGATTGGGTCCGGGCGACTCGTGAGCAGCGTCGTGCTGGAGAGTACGTTCGATCTGGACGGCACCAACGCCTGGTTCGGTCGCGCCGAGTACGTGAGGAAGAGCGCTGCGGAGTTGGTCATCCCAGCAGTGCCCCCGACGACGGAGTACGATCTCGGCGCGCTGGCTCTAGGTTACCAGCGCACGGTCGGCGCCGTCGCCGGGCTCGCCGTTGGGGTGGGCGTGCGCGGGTCGCTCAACTTCGTGCCCTCGAGCCTCGAGGCTGCGTACGGCAGCCGCACGCCGGGTGGAGTGGCGATCTATCTCCAGTTGCGGCCGGCAGGCGCCCGCGCAGGCGGTATGAAGACCTCTCATGACTAAGGACATGCTGCGGCGCTTCATCGGATCGGCTATCCTCACGGTCCCGATCGTCCTCTACTCGCCGCTCGGCACCTCGCTGTTCGGCCGCGAGCTGGCGCCGCCGTTCGGGTTGCCACCCAAACTCCTCGGCTTCGTCCTCACGTCGATCGTCGTGTGGTGGGGCGGGTGGCCGTTCGTGTCTTCGGCGTGGCGTTCGCTGCGGCGCGGCGACCTCACCATGATGACCTTGATCGCGACCGGGATACTCGTGAGCTACCTCTACTCGGTTGCCGTAACGTTTGGGCTGCCAGGCGAGATGTTCTACGACGCCGCCGCGATGCTCACCGCCTTCAGTCTGCTGGGCCATTGGCTGGAGATGCGGAGCCGCTTCGCCACGGGCCGGGCGGTCGAAGCGCTGCTCAACCTCGCGCCGCCCACCGCGCGACGGGTGCGGGATGGACGAGAGGAAGACGTGCCGCTCGACGCCGTCGCGCTGGGCGACATCCTTGCCGTTCGGCCCGGCGACACCGTCCCAGTCGACGGTGTCGTGACCGAGGGCTCGAGCTATGTGGATGAATCGATGCTCACCGGAGAGCCGATCCCGGTCGCGAAACGACCCGGCGACGAGGTCGTGGGCGGGACGCGCAACCAGCAGGGCGCGTTCCGGTTCCGCGCAACCAAAGTCGGAGCCGACACCGCCCTCGCTCGCATCGTCGCCATGGTCCGGGAGGCGCAGTCCTCGAAGGCGCCGGCGCAGCGGCTGGCGGACGTCGCGGGTAAGTACCTGGTGATCGTGGCGCTCGCGGCCGGCGTCGTCACCTTCGCGGCGTGGCTCGCGGTTGGACACCACGGCGTCTCGTTCGCGCTGTCGGCGGCAGTGGCGGCTGTCGTGATCGCCTGTCCAGATGCGCTCGCGCTCGCCACTCCAACAGCGATCACGGTCGGCGTGGGGCGGGCAGCGCGTGCCGGCGTGCTCTTCAGGAACGCAGCGGCGCTCGAGGCAGCTGCTCGAGTGGACACGGTCGTTTTCGACAAGACCGGTACGCTCACCGAAGGTCGGCCGTCGGTCACCGATATCGTGCCTGCGGCAGGGGCGGGGGAGGCCGAGCTGCTCCGGCTCGCGGCCGCAGCAGATGCGCAGTCGGAGCACCCACTCGCCACGGCCCTGGTCGCAGCCGCCAAGCAGCGAGCGCTTGTCGTCGACGCCCCCTCCCAGTTCGAAGCCGTTCCCGGCCAGGGCGTAAAGGCGGTCGTAGGCGGTCGCAGCGTGCTGGTGGGGAATCGCGCCTTGCTGGGCCGAACCGGCGTCCCACCGGATCTGGACCGCGAGGCCGAGCGGCTGCGAGCGGCAGCGAAGACCGCACTGTACGTGGCGGTGGATGACCAGACGCTCGGTCTCATCGCCGTCGCCGATCGGATTCGCCCCACGGCGCACGCGGCCGTTCGGACGCTCCACGACCGCGGTATCCGTGTGATGCTGCTCACGGGGGACAGCCGGGCGACCGCCGCTGCGGTGGCTCGCACGCTCGGGATCGATGAGGTCCGGGCCGAGGTGTTACCGAGCGACAAGGCGGCCGAGGTCCGCCGACTCGAGCAGCAAGGCCACCGGGTGGCCATGGTCGGGGACGGGGTAAACGACGCACCGGCGCTTGCGGCGGCGACGGTCGGCGTCGCGATCGGCGCGGGAACGGACGTGGCGATCGAGACAGCCGGAGTCATACTAATGAAGGACAACCCGGCCGACGTCTCCGCTGCCCTCGTGCTTGCCGGCCGGGTGCGCCGCAAGATCAAGCAGAATCTCTTCTGGGCGGCGATCTACAACATGATCGCTATCCCGCTCGCCGCCGGCGTATTGTATCCCGCGCTCGGAATCCTGCTCAAGCCGGCGTGGGCAGCACTCGCGATGAGCGCCAGCACTGTGACGGTTACCTTCAATGCGCTGTTACTGCCGCCGCTCAAGAGCGCTCCCTGACGACGACCAGATCGCGACGCCGGCCACGATTGCGTTGGCCACGATCACGGGGAGCGCGTGGATCGCTACCCCGTAGGCCAGCCACATCAAGGCGGCCACACTCTGCACGCGCCGCAGCGTCTTCTGCTGCTTGCAGAAGTACGAGCTGGTGAAGGCGGCCGTCGCGAGCCATCCGATCCAGTCATACATCGTCGTTTCTCATCGTTCGTCCTCGAGAAAACGTGGCGCATCACTGCTGCGTCGCCACGTCCTTCGCTTCCCATTGCTGCCGCGTGAGCAGCCGGATCGGCTCCAGGCGCTTGCGCGCCAGGGCGGAGTTGAGTCCGTCCAGCTCCTTCGCCGCCCACGCGTCGAAATCCTTGACCACGTCGGCCAGCTCCCGGGCGATCGCCTCCGTGCGCTCGGCCTGGGTCTCGGACGGCCGCCCATCGTAGAAGACTACGTTGCCGTAGAGGTCGGTCAGATTCTCACGTAGCCGCTCCTCGCCCGTGATCATCCCGCCCTCCTTGGTCGCGACGATCTTCCTGCGCAGCTCGTCGGCTCGCACTGAGGCGGCGCGGAGCCGCGTGACGAGCTGATCCTTGGAGGGCAATTTGGTGGCCCGCTCCTCCAGTGCCAGCCGCACGCCGTTCATGCGCTCGACCGCGAACGTCATGTCGCCGAGCACGCCGGCGACCTTTTGTGCGAGATCGAACTGCGCCTGGCGATCTTGCGCCGTGTGCTTGGTGCGCGGATCGGCCACGATCGCGAGCGGGGTCGAGTACGCCTCCTTGTCCTTGGTCATCTTCACGGTGTACGTGCCCGGCAGCACGCGAGGACCGAACGCCGCGCCGAACGCCGCGCTCGCAGCCGGCGGCACTTTGGGCGCCTTGAGCCGCATCGACCACGTCACGCGGTTCAACCCCCGACGCTTGCTGCTCGGGACCGTGCCCAAGAGCTTGCCGCCCTGATCGAACACTTCGATCTTCAGGTCCCCGAAGATGTGGCGCTTCTTCTGGTAGTAAGTGATCACGGCGTCGCCGGGGGGATTGGGCCCGACGAAGGCGGCATCCCCGTTGGCCCATCCGCCGGACGCCGAGACCCGCTGGACCGTGGGCCGGGCCGGCAGGAACACGACGTTGCTGGCGAGCGCCTCGGGCGTGAGCGCGCGCAGCGGTGTGATGTCATCGACGATCCAGATACCGCGGCCATGGGTCGCGATCACCAGGTCGTGATCGCGGGGATGAATCGCCAGATCGCGCACGGCCACGCTCGGCAGGTCCCCGCCCTTGTAGTGGGCCCAGTGTGCCCCGCCGTCGATGGACACCCAGAGGCCGAACTCGGTGCCGAGGAAGAGCAGTTGCTTGTTGACCAAGTCTTCCTTCACGACGTGCGCGTACCCGCGGACCGGGCTGTCCGGCGCGACCAGCGGCGACCACGTCTTGCCGAAATCCGCCGAGCTGTAGACGTACGGCCGCATATCGCCGAAGGTGTGGACGTCGAAGCTGGCGTACACGGTGGCTTCGTCGAAATGGCCCGCCTCGAGCGACGACACCCAGGCGTTCTTCGGCAGTCCGCGGATGTTCGCGACCACGTTCGTCCACGTCTTCCCGCCGTCGCGCGTGACCTGCACGTTGCCGTCGTCGGTGCCGGCCCAGACCACGTCCGGGTTCTTGGGGGACTCGGAGATCGCGAAGATCGTGGTGTGCATCTCCGCTGACGAGTTGTCGACCGTCACCCCGCCCGACTGCTCTTGCTTCTGCTTTTCCGGGTCGTTGGTGGTGAGGTCGGGGGAGACGCGCTCCCACGTCTGGCCGTAGTCACGCGAGCGGAACAGCACTTGTGCCCCCAGGTAGATCGTGCCCCGCCTGGTGGGGCTCACGTGAATCGGCGTGTTCCAGTTGAAGCGCAGCTTGCCTTCCTTGTATTGGGGCAACGGCTTGATGTTGCGCGTCTCGTGCGTCTTGCGATTGACCCGAGCGATCTCGCCCCCCTGATACTCGGCGTAGATGTAGTCGGGGTCGGTGGGATCGACGAACATCCAGAACCCGTCGCCCCCGTACATGTTCTCCCAGCGGCTGCTGGTGATGCCGCCGGGATATTCCGACTCGCCGACCCAGGAGCTGTTGTCCTGCAGCCCGCCATACACATGGTACGGCAGGTCCATGTCCACACTCACATGGTAGAACTGGGAGATCGGAAGATTGTCCGCTTTCCACCATTTGTTGGCCGCGTCGTACGAATACCACACGCCGCCGTCGTCCCCGGTGATCAGGTGGTCGGTGTTGTTGGGATCGATCCACACGTCGTGGAAGTCGCCGTGCGCGCCGCCCGAGATGTTGCTGAAGCTCCGTCCGCCGTCGGTGCTGACGATCAGTGACCCATCCGGCTTGTAGATGCGGTTCTCGTTCTTGGGATCGACGATCAGGTTCGCAAAGTAGAAGGGCCGCCAGATCATGGCCTGGCTGCGGTCGCGGGCCTCCCACGTCTGGCCGCCGTCGTCGGAGCGATACAGCCCGTTCGTCGGGACTTGAGCCTCGATGAACGCATACACCACGCTTGGCTTGGACGGGGCCACGGCGACCGCCACCCGGCCCCATGGCTTGGACGGCAGCCCCTTGGCGCCGCTCAGCTCGGTCCAGGATGCGCCGCCGTCGCTGCTCTTGAACAAGCCGCTGCCGCTCGTGGCGTTGGGACCGTCGCCCCCGGAGCGGAACGTCCACCCCTTGCGGCGGAAGTCCCACATCCCGGCGAAGATCGTCTTCGGATTCGTAGGATCGAGCGACAGCATCGAGCACCCGGTCGAGAGGTTCGATCCCTTGAGCACGTTCACCCACGTCTTGCCGCCGTCGGTCGTCTTGTAGACCCCGCGCTCGTCGCTATCGCTCCACAGCCTGCCCGGGACGCAGACGTAGACCGTGTTCGTCTCGGACGGATCGACCACGATCTTGGCGATGCGCTCAGACTCCTTGAGACCGAGGTTGGTCCAGTTCTCGCCCCCATCCACCGACTTGTAGACCCCGTCGCCGATCGAGACGCTGTTGCGCGTCCACGCCTCACCGGTGCCCACCCAGACCACTTTCGGATTCTTGGGATCGACGGTGACCGCGCCGATCGACTGGACCGGCTGCTTGTCGAACACCGGTTTGAAGGTCGTGCCGCCGTTGACCGACTTCCACACGCCGCCACTCGCGGCGCCGATGTAGACGGTGAGCCGCTCTCCCTCGTGCACGGCGTCGAGCGCCGCGACGCGGCCGCTCATCGCCGCCGAGCCGATATTGCGGGCTCCCAAGCCCGAGATCGTTTCGGAGTCCACCTTCACCGGCGCGGCTTGCTGGGTCGCCTGCAGGAAGAACGTGGCCTCGTGTAACGACGGCTTCTTGGTCTCGGGCTGCTTGGTCTGGGGTGGCTTGGCCGGCGCTGGCGGCGCGCCCGCCGCAGGCTTCGCGAAGCGCTGATCGTCGATCGCGACATTGGCCTCGATCTTCTCGAACGTGATCTTCTGCTTGTTATCGCTCCCCTTGACGTTGCTCTCGATCGAGTACGGCAAGTACCAGCCGGCGACCTCTTTGTAGTCGCCCAGCGACGTCTCGAACTCCTGCTCCGCCCCGCGGATCATGCGCTTCATCTCGATCTTGATGGGGACGTAGTAGTCGGTGTCCATGTAGTAGTACCGCACGTCGCCGCTCGCGAGTGTCACCTTGAGCTTGTAGGCCTCGGTGCCCTCGACCTGGTCCATGCCCACGAACTCGACCTTGTTTCCCTTCTGCTGGTAGTTCACGAGCGGCTCGTCGAAGTCGGCATCCTCCACGATCTGCTTCATCTCCTCTTCGCTCAGCGCCTCGGGATCCTTCTTCCCCTGCCACGGCTCGATCTTCCATCCGGTCTTGCCATCATACGCGTTGATCCCGGTCATTCCTTGCAGCGAGAATTCCTCCCGCACCTTGGTAGGGCGTTTGTTTTCCTGGAGCACGGCCGCCTCGAACCCGCCGCCGCCGGTGAACTTCCCCGTGCGGCGCAGCGTCGTCACGGCCTGGATCTTGTCCATCCCGCCTACGGTCTTCACGTACTTGGCGATGATGTCGTCGGCGCTTTGCGCCGCGAGCGGCGGGGCGAGGAGCACCAGCCCGGCCAGTCTCAGCATCACATTTCGCATGGAGGTGCCTCGATCGAAGATGACGATCCGAACTCCGTTGCCGACCAAACTACTCGGCTTCCTCGGCCTCCGCCTTCAACATCTCCCGCCGCAGCGGATGGTGCCGCCACAGCACGACGAGCGTGACCACCGCGCCCACCAGGTTGCCGCCCAGGATCCGGACCCAGGCGAGCTGTCCCAGACCGGTGTGCGACAGAATCACGGTCAGCATCACGAAGCCGAACTCGAGGATGAAAAAGAAGAACGACGCACCCAGCAGCAGCCTCGGCTCGCGCGCCGCACCGTGCACCACCGCCACCGCGGCCAAACCGTAGGCCAGGCAGAGCGCGTAGTGGAGCAGGGTGAACTGCACGATGCCGCCGAGCACCTCAAAGGTCCGGAACGGCTGACCCGCGATGGCGTCGACCACGGCCAGCCAGAGCCAGATGCTCGTCGCCACCAGGAAACCGAGCAGCAGGCCTTCGCGCCGGGTGTGACGGGGTCGTGGCATGAGGGGAATCTAGGCCTGCTTCCGGATGAGCTGCCAGGCTGTCTCGACGTGGCGTCGCTCGGTGTAGGTCCCGCCGATCGCCAACCGGAGCACGAGCCGTCCCCCGAGCCGGGTGTGCGTCAGATACAGGCGTCCCGACGCGTTGAGGTCGTCCAACAGCCGCTGGTTCGTCTCGTCGCCGGCGACGTGACGGAAGCAGACGAGGTTGAGCGGCACCGGCGCCGCCAGCTCGAAGCGGTCGTCGGCCGCCACCCAGCCGGCGAATTCCTGGGCGAGGCCGACGTGCCGCCGGATGTGCGCGCGCAGCCCCTCGACGCCGTAGTGCCGGATCACGAACCACAGCTTGAGCGCCCGGAAGCGGCGGCCCAGCGGGACGTGCCAGTCCCGGTAGTCGAACACCGCGCCCGATTCGGTCGCCGGATTGCGCAAGTACTCCGGGGTCACGCTGAAGGTCGCAATCAGCCCCCCGCGGTCGGCGACATAGAAGCAGTCGCAGTCGAAGTTCGTGAGCATCCACTTGTGGGGATTGAAGCAGTAGCTGTCGGCGTGCTCCACACCCGCGTGAATCCAGCGGAGCTCGGGGCAGAGCGCGGCGCTCCCGGCGTGGGCGGCATCCACGTGCAGCCACACGCTCTCACGGCGGCAAATCTCAGCGATCGCGGGGACCGGGTCGATGGCGGTGGACGACGTCGTGCCGACCGTGGCGCACACGAAGAACGGCGTGCGGCCGGCGCGCCGGTCTTCCGCGATCGCGCGCTCCAGCGCGTCCGGCCGCATCGCCTGGGCGGCGTCGACATCGATGAGCCGCACGTTGCGCCGGCCGACGCCGGCGACCCCTGCCGCCTTCTCGAGCGACGAATGGGCTTGGGTCGATGTATAGGCCGTGAGCACGCGGTCTACACCCGCATCGTTCGTCCGGAATCCGGTGGCACGCTCGCGCGCGGCGAGCAGGGCGCAGAGGGACGCGCTCGAGGCGGTGTCCTGGATCACGCCGCCGCCCGAGCCGCTCGACTTGAACCGCGCGGGGAGGCCGAGCATGTCCACCAGCCAGTCGAGCACGTGCGTCTCGAGCTCGGTGCAAGCGGGACTCGTCGCCCAGAGCATCCCCTGCACGCCCAGCCCGGCAGAGACGAGGTCGCCGAGCACCGCGGCAGGGGAGGCGTTCGCCGGGAAGTAGGCGAAAAAGTTGGGTGACTGCCAGTGCGTAATCCCGGGCAGGATCACGTCGTCCAAGTCTCGCAGTATCGCCTCGAACGGCTGGCCCTGGTCCGGCGGCCGCTCGGCGAGCCGGCGCCGGATCTCGCCCGGCGCGACACGCGCCAGTACCGGGTAACGTTCGATTTCCTCGAGGTAACGGGCGATCCAGTCGATCGTCTGGCGACCAGCGTCGCGGAATTGGTCTGGGGTCACGAGCCTCTCAAGTATCTCGGTACAGGCCCACGAAGATCGCGCCCCGGATCACGCGTGGCGAGCACGGCGGCCGACAGGCTGAGTGTGTCCCAGGCGCAACAGGCGCTGCCGCAACAGGCGCGAGATTGTGGCGTGGACGCCGCGTTCAGTCTGACAACACCGTTTCTGCGGCGCGCGAAATCGCGCTCCCCATGTCACTTGCCAATCACGCCGTCCCCAAGAAGTGTCGCCCGAGACTTGCGGCGTCGGCGCCGCGGCCCCGAGGTGGAGGACGCTCAGTCTGAAACGAATCGGGCTGGTCCTGAGTGCTATGCTCGGTGGTGCGGCAACCGGAGCGTGGCGTGCAGGCGACGGCGATGCCCCCTCCGCGGGCCTCCCGCCGGTGTTCACTGCGGCTCAAGCTCGCCGGGGCCGGGAAGTCTACGGCGCCTCCTGCGCGCGGTGCCACGGCGCAGCGCTCGAGGGCAGCGCGGCACCGGCGCTGGCCGGCCCGGCGTTCCTCCGCCGGTGGCAGCCCCCCGACCGCAATGCGGCGGACTTGTTCTACGTGCTGGAAACGTCCATGCCGAAGCTGTCGATGGGCTCGCTCCCGCCTGACGATTACACCGCGGTGTTCGCCTATCTACTGCAACGCAACGGGATGCCGGCCGGGGCGCGGCGCTTCGACGCCTCGGACAGCGTGCTCCGTCTGATTCGCTTCGATCGGCTCGCCACCACCAGGACGCCGGACCCTCTGCCGGCCCCCGAGTTCATCGAGGGCGAGAGGCCGCGCCCGCTCGACGCCGGTCCGAGCCAGGGGGAGCTCACGAGCCCCGACCCGGCCGACTGGTTGTATCACACCGGCAACCTGTCCGGCACGCGCTACTCGAAGCTCGCGCAGCTCACGCCCGCCAACGTCGCGCGGCTCGCCGTCGCCTGCGTCTTCCAAGCCGGCTCCAGCGAGACCTTCCAAACCGGGCCGTTGGTGTATCGCGGCGTGATGTATCTGACGACGGTGCGCGCGACGGTGGCGATCGACGCGGCCACCTGCCGTCCCCGCTGGCGCCATACCTGGCAGCCGCAAGACTACGAGCTCTGGCCGATGAATCGCGGCGTGGCGCTCGAGCAGGGGTACGTGGTCCGCGGCACGCCCGACGGCTATCTGCTGGCGCTCGACGCCCGCGACGGCACGTTGCTGTGGGCACGGCACGTCGCCGATCCGCAATCGGGCGAGACGATCACGATGAGCCCGCTCGCGTACGGGGACATGGTGGTGCTCGGCCCGGCCGGCGGCGAGAACGGCATGCGGGGGTGGATCGGAGCCTTCCGCCTCGCCGACGGCAAGCCGCTATGGCGGTTCAACACCGTTCCCCGTCCCGGCGAGCCCGGGGCGGAGACGTGGGCCAACCCGGCCGGCATTCCCCAGGGAGGCGGGGCCGTGTGGACACCGCTCGCGCTCGATCCGGCCAAGGGGGAATTGTACGCGGCGGTCACGAACCCCGCCCCCGACCTGGCGGGTCGGCTCCGGCCGGGGACGAACCTCTATACCAATGCCCTCGTCGCCCTCGACCAGCGCGCGGGCACGCTGCGGTGGTACGACCAGCTGCTGCCGGGCGATACGCACGACTGGGACTTGACCCAAGTTTCCCCACTGTTCCACGAGACAGTCGGCGGCCGGGAGCGCGACTTGGTCGCGGCCACGGGCAAGCACGGGGTCCTCACCGTGCTCGATCGGGACACGCACGAGCGGCTGTACGAGGTATCCATCACGACTCGCCTGAACGCCGACGTGCCCGTGGGTCGGGAGCCCGTCAGAGTTTGCCCCGGCATCCACGGCGGAGTCGAATGGAACGGGCCGGCGTACGATCCGCGCGCGCACCTGCTGTACGTGCCGGCAGTCGACTGGTGCGGCACCTTTCGGGCCAGCGAAACCGCTCGTTACGTGCCCGGCGAGCAGTATCTGGGCGGCGCGTTCGTAGCCGACTCCGCCGCGCAAGCGAAGGGGTGGCTCACGGCGGTGGACGCCGCGCGCGGCACGGTGCGGTGGCGCTACCGGTCGGCGCGGCCGTTGGTCGCGGGGGTGACGGCGACGGCGGGCGGGGTGGTGTTCACGGGTGAGCTGACGGGAGACGTCATTGCCCTCAACGCGGAGACGGGAAGCGAGTTGTACCGATTCTACACGGGCGCTGGGGTCCTGGGCGGCGTCGTGACGTACGCCGTGAACGGCCGGCAATACGTCGCGGCCGCGTCGGGGGGCGGCTCCTTCAACTTTGGCCGCGAGGGCTCGCCCACTATCCTGGTCTTTGCGCTACCCACGCGCCCCTAGTCGGCCAGCCCCTCGGCCGCCAGTCTACTCTTCAGAAGGCAACGCCCTTGCGCACGGCGACAGCCCAACCGCCGAACCCGCGCCCGAACCGATACCCCAAGGCGATCTCGCCCACGTCGCCGTGCACGGCGCGGGTCGGGCCCATCCGCAGCGCGAGCCCCACGTCACCGCCGAGCCGAGTGGGCTCGTCCCCGTACCACCACGCGCCGCCGTAGTCGAAAAAGGGAGCGATCCCTAGGCCGACCAGCCCCCACAGCTCGTCGCGCACGAGAATGCGGTCCTCGAGTGCGAGCCACAGCATCCGCGTCCCGGTGAACTGGTGGATCCCGAACACGCGCGGTCCCTTCTCCAGGACCCAGAGGTCGAACTCGGCGCCCGGCTTCGGCCGCCGCAAGGCCCCCCCTTCCAGGTGCAGGATCAGCGTCTGGCGCCGCAGGTTCTGGCTCGCCACGGTGAAGCTGCCGGTCACCCGTGCCGTGTCCAGGCCAGCGGCGGTGTAGACCCCGTTCGCCCCGCCCCGCAGCACCGCGAACCCGCCGCGCCAGAGCGCGCTCACCTGGCCGCTCAGCTCGGGGCCGACCCCCGCCCGCTCCGACGGATAGCCCCACGCGCGGGGTGCCGCCCACACGCCGACGTGCAGCAACTGCGAGAGGTCCACGTCTTCTCGCCGGGCGTACGAGTTGAAGCGCTCGAGCACGTTAAACCGCACGTGCCCGACATCCACCCCCGCCCCCACCGCCCCGAACGTCGAGCGTGGGAACACGAAGGTGCTCTCGGGGCCGAAGTCCTCCCGGCGCCACTCGCCACTCGCCCACAGCCGCACGAAGCCGCGGCTGGTGGCCTGGAGCGCAAGCCCGGCGCTGACGCCGACCCGCAGCGCGCGGCGCTCGACGGTGTCGACGGTCGCGGCCGGCACACGATGGTGGAACACGAGCACCCGCTCCGCAGCCGCTTCACCGTCGGTTCCGAGCGCGCGCCGTGCGCCCGTCTCATAGAACGGCACTCCGAGAAACCAGAGACCGCGCTTGCCGTCCGACTTACTCGCGTACTCGGCCACGACCCGGGTGCGCCGGCCGAAGAAGTGGGGGCTCCCGTACCGCAGGTCGACGACGCTCCGGTCCGGAGTCTTGTTGTAGACGGCCGCGAGCGCAGTGGCCGTGCCGAGCAGGTTCTCCTCCACCAGGCCGGCGAGCCAGGTCGCGTCGCCTCCGGCGGACGAGTAGCCGAACTGCGGCTTGGTGCTCCAGCCATCGGAGGTCTCGACCCGCAGCGCGAGGCGGCCGGCAATGCGGGTAGTGTCCAGCCGCACGCGGCTAAAAACGTACAACGCCCGCAGCGCCCGCTCGCTCTCGGCCACGCGCGCTGAGTCGTAGCGGTCGCCCGGGTTCACGAACAGGGTGCGCCGGATCACGCCGGCGCGCGTCGTCACGTGCAGCGCGTTCGCGAGCCGGGCGAGCAGCCCCGGGGCGTCGTTCGAGAGGTCGAAGATGTTGTGGTTGACCACGACGATGGTGTCGATCGTCTGGGCGGACAGCCGGACGGGCGGACCGCCGGACAGGAGGATCCCGACCGCCAGTCCGCCCGTCCGCCAGACCGCCCTACTTGATCGCGTCAATGCGCTGGTGCAGCGAATAGGTGACGTGCCGCGAGGTGTCGTTCCACTCGGTAAAGTACAGCGTCGCGTCGACCCGGCCGGCGAGGTGGCGCAGGCCGCGCGTCGCCAACAGCAGCGTGCCGCGCACCGAGTCCGGTTTGAGCGGCGGGCACAGACAGGCGACAGTCGCATGCGCGGGGACCCGCGCCGGGGGCGGGCCGAGCGTATAGGGCGTGCCGGGCGTGAGGTCGCGCACGCGGCCGAGCTCGAGCCCCAGCGTGATCGAGTATTCATCCCCCTCGCCCACCGCCGGATTGAAGTCGTAGCGTACGAGGGCGACGTCGCCGCCGCCGTGGGTGGTGTCGATGCGCAGCCGGGCGATCGTGAGCTGCGGGTCGGCGTCGGCCACAATGCGCCCGTGCCACTCCCAGCGCCCGAGGCTTTGCAGGCCCAGGGTATCGCCGGGGCGGGAAACGTCGCACGAAAACAAAACCGTCACGCAAACGACGTTGCACAAAAACGTCGCACGGAGGCGTGAAAAGGGTGCCGCCTTCAAAGCCGTTTGCTCCTACTGTTGGGCATGGTGCTGCGAGCCTACGCCCGACGACTGCAGGTGCATGAACTCGCGGTGGAGATCTCGGTGCAGGCAGCTCGTCTGAGCCGCCACCTCTCGGGTCCCGGGGCCGTAAGCCGTGCGGACCAGCTCGTGCGCTCCGCTCTCTCAGTCAGCTCCAACATAGCGGAGGCGTGCGGCCGCGGCACGGTGACCGAGTTCCGCCGGTTTCTCCTGTACGCACGGGGATCGGCACAGGAGACCCTGACGCAGTTGCGAGTCGCTGCGGCGCTCGACCCGACAAATGCCCAGGCGATCGGCGTGCTCGAGAACCGGGTCGCGCTCGTGCTGAAGATGCTCGGACGCCTGATCGCCCACCCGCCGCCGGACCGTTGACGACGTCGTGCTACGCCTCTGTGCGACATCGTTGTGCTACGTCATTGTGCTACGTCGTTATGCTACGTCGTTGTGCTACGTCGTTGTGCTACGTCGTTGTGCTACGTCTTCAGTATTGCCCCAAGTATCTATCAAGCTCCCATTCGCTGACCTGCCCGATGTACTCCTGCCATTCTTCGCGCTTCGCGTCGAGGTAACGTTCGTAGATGTGCTCGCCCAACGCCTCACGGACCACCGGGTCCTTCTCGAGGTAGTCGAGCGCTTCATGCAAGTCCCGGGGGAGGTCGTCGATCCGGAACTTACGGCGCTCCCGATAGGACATGCGCGCGATGTTCTTGTTCACCGGCTCGCCCGGGTCAATCCGCTCCTGGATGCCGTCCAGGCCGGTGGCGAGCTGCACGGCGAGCGCGAGATACGGATTCGCCGACGGGTCGGGCATACGGTTTTCGCATCGGGTCGCGTCGCCGCGCTGCGCCGGTACCCGAATAAGCGGCGATACGTTCTGCGTGGACCACGACACGTTCACGGGGGCCTCGTAACCCGGGACGAGCCGTTTGTAGGAATTCACCAGCGGATTGGTCACGGCGCAGTAGCTGCGGGCGTGCCGCAGCAGCCCCCCGATGTACCACCGCCCCACCTCCGACAGCTGGACCGGCCCTTGCGGGTCGAAGAAAGCGTTCTTCCCCTTGGCGAACAGCGACTGGTGCGTGTGCATCCCCGAGCCGTTGCGACCGAAGATCGGTTTGGGCATGAAGGTGGCGACGAGGCCGTGTCGGACCGCGATGGTCCGCACCACGAACCGCAGCGTGGCCAGGTGGTCGGCCATCGTCAACGGATCAGCGGAGCCAAGGTCGATTTCGTGCTGGCCACGGGCCACTTCGTGATGCGACGCCTCCGAACTCAGCTTCATCTCCTCGAGGCCCGCTACGATGACGCGGCGCGCCCGCTCCCCGCGGTCCACCGGGATGAGATCGAAGTAGCTGCCGGCGTCCAGCGTCCGGGTCGTCGGCTCACCGCGGTCGCTCTGCTCGAAGATGAAAAACTCCACCTCGCACCCGACGCGCATCGTAAAGCCCAACTTGCCGGCCCGCTCGATCTGCCGCTTCAGGGTGGTCCGGGGGCACCCCTCGAACGGCCGGCCGTCCGGGTAGCGGATGTCGCAGATGAGCCGCGCCACGGCTCCTCCGGCCTCTCCGTCGCCCGCTTGGCCGGCCGCGCTCTCCCAGGGAAACACGCGGAAGCTCGCGAGATCGGGTACCAGCAGGGCGTCCGCCTCCTCCACCCGGGCGAACCCCTCGAGCGCCGAGCCGTCGAACAGCACCTCGCCGGCCAAGGCCTGCTCGAACCGGGAAGCCGGCACCTCCACTGCCTTGTTCACGCCCAACAGGTCGGTGAACTGCAGCAGCAGAAAGCGCACGCGGCCTTTCTTCAGCTCGTCGAGCAACTCGCGGGTTTCGGCGGCGGTCGTGGCCATGGGAATCCACGGTAATGGGCGGTAGAGACGGTAAAGGGCGGCAGGGCTCCTGTACAGCCCTACCGCCCTTCACCGCCCATTAGCGCCTGCTACGGTCACACGTCGTAATACAGGAAGAACTCGTACGGGTGCGGCCGCAGCGCGACCGGATCCACCTCCTTGGCGCGCTTATAGGCCAGCCACGTCTCGATCACGTCCGCGGTGAACACGTCGCCTTGGAGCAGGAAGTCATGGTCCGCCTCGAGCGCGGCCAGCGACTCGGGGAGCGACCCGGGGGTGTTCTTTACGTGCTTGCGCTCCTCGGGCTCGAGCTCGTACAGGTCCACGTCCATCGGCTTCGGCGGCTCGATCTTGTTCTTCACGCCGTCCAGGCCCGCCAAGAGGAGCGCGGCGAAGCAGAGGTATGGGTTGCTCGAGGGATCGGGCGCCCGGAACTCGACGCGCTTCGCCTTCGGCGACTTGGAGTACACCGGGATGCGACAGATCGCCGAGCGGTTGCGCTGCGAGTAGATGAGGTTGATCGGCGCCTCGTAGCCGGGCACCAGGCGGCGATAGCTGTTCGTCGTCGGCGCCGCGAACGCGAGCAGCGCCGGCGCGTGCTTGATCAGCCCGCCAATGTACCAGCGCGCCGTGTCGGAGATCAGCCCGTAGCCGTTCGCATCGAAGAACAGATTCTTCGCGTCCTTCCACAGGCTCATGTGCACGTGCATCCCGGAGCCGTTGTCCCCGAACAGCGGCTTGGGCATGAACGTCGCGGTATAGCCGTTCTGGGCGCACACGTTCTTCACGATGTACTTGTACATCATCAGCTGATCCGCCATGCGCGTCAGCGTCGTGAACCGCATGTCGATCTCGGTCTGGCCCGCCGTGCCCACCTCGTGGTGATGCACTTCGACGTCGATGCCCGACGCAATCATCGCCAGCATGATCTTCGACCGCAGGTCCTGCAACTTGTCCACCGGCGGCACCGGGAAATAGCCCTCCTTGTGCCGCGGCCGGTGCCCGGGATTGGGGCCGCCGCCGTTCGCCCCCGAGTTCCAGATGCCCTCGTCGGAGTCGATGTGGTAGTACCCCTCGTGCGCGTTCTGGTCGAAGCGCACGGAGTTGAAGATGTAGAACTCGGCTTCCGGACCGTAGTAGGACGTCGTGGCGATCGCCGACTTCACCAGGTACTGCTCCGCCTTCTGCGCCACGTAACGCGGGTCGCGCGAGTAGCGCGCGCCGGTCACCGGGTCGCCCACGTCACACGTGAGCGAGAGCGTCGGCACCTCGAGGCACGGGTCCACGAACGCGCTCGCCGGGTCCGGGAACAGGAGCATGTCACTCTCGTTGATCGCCTGAAACCCGCGAATCGAGGATCCGTCGAACCCGATCCCTTCCTTGAACAGCTCGTCGGTCAGCTCCTTTAGGGGGATCGAAAAGTGCTGCCACGTGCCCGGCAGGTCGGTGAACTTGAGATCGACCACCTGCACGCCCGCATCTCTGGCTTTGCGGATTACGTCGGCGGGCGTGCTGCCCGTGGCAGGCTTGGCTGCCGAGGTTGAGGTGGTAGGCTCCAACGTCGCGGTCATAGGGTCGCTCTCCTAAAGCGGTCTGGTGAGTCGGGGCTCATGCACGGGGGATGCCAGGAACCACGCCGGCAGGGCGCTGGGCACAGGGCCACAGGCGCTCGAAGATCTCACGACGTGGATTTCCGCGGGCATGCGGGAACGTAAGGGCGTCGTTGCGCGCTGTCAACCGTTATGTGTCTGAAACGCAACAGGAAGGTGCCGTAGCGGCCGTGTGCGCTGGGTTCGGTGCACTCGTGACTCCAAAATCGTGCAAAATGTGCACGGTTTTCCACACGGTAATTCAGCCGTCCAGGGCCTCCACAAAGTGCCACAGCTCTACGGCCGAAAATTCCCCGAACCTGTCCTGAATCTCGCGCTCAGACCACTCCAGGAAGATCCAGCTGGTGGTGCGGTGCCGCTCCCCGCTCACGAAATGCAGCCGTCCGCGCACCGGCCCTCCGCGGCCAGTCGGGGCACCGGGCATCGCCGCGCCACTGCCCTCCGCGTCGGGCTGCATCTCGATATAGACCTCCCAGCGCTCGTCACCACGCTTGAGCTCGCCCATGTGCTTGGCGCGGTCCTGACCCGGGAAGGCGGCGCTCATGAAGGCGGCGGTCAGGCGGTCGGGCGGACAGGCGGTCGCGTAGTGCCCACGCGGGATACACTACGCTCCCTGGTGGATTCCTGCCAGTTAGATTCCGGCCTCCATGACCTGTCACGCGTGCGGTGCCCCGCTCACGGCCACGGCGAGGTTTTGTCACAAGTGCGGTGCTCAGGTCGCGGGCGCCCAGGCGTCGGGGTGGCGGGTTGGGCTGCCGTGGGCCGTGGCGGGCGCGGCGCTGGGGGCGCTCGTAACCGTGCTACTGCTCCGCCTCGGCGCCGGGTCGGGAGGCGAGCTGCCGGATGCGGCAAGCGTGTCGGATGACGCATCCCGCATCCCGCCTCCCGCATCCCGCTCCTCGCCTCCCGATATCTCACAGATGTCCCCCGAGGAGCGGGCCACGCGACTCTACAACCGGGTGATGACCCTGCATTCGCAGGGGAAGTCCGACAGTGCCGGGCTCTTCCTGCCGATGGCGCTGCAGGCATATGCCATGTTGCCGGCGCTCGACGTCGACGCGCGCTACCACGTGGGCGTGCTCGACCTGACGGGCGGGGATTACGCCGCGGCGCTCGCGCAGGCGGATTCCATCCGCCGCGCCGTCCCGACGCACCTGTTCGCGTTCATGCTGCGCGCCCGCGCGCTCGAGCTGCGGCGCGACCCCGCGGGCGCGCACCGGGCGTACCGTGACTTCCTCCAGCATGAGGCGGCCGAGCGCGCCCGCAACCGACCCGAATACACCGACCACCAAGACAACCTCGACGCCTTCCACGTGCAGGCGACGCAGCTCACGGTCGGACGGACCCGTGCCCGCTGACCCCAAGCGCACCATCCACCTCGCGCACAGCCCGGACGCCGACGATGCGTTCATGTTCTGGGCGCTGGCCGCCGGTAAGATCGACACCGGCGCCCGGCGCTACGAGCACGAGCTCGCCGACATCGAGACGTTGAACCGCCGCGCCCTTAACGGCGAGCTCGAGGTGACGGCGGTGTCGCTGCACGCGTATGCGCACCTCGCCGACCGGTACGCGCTGCTCGCGCACGGCGCGAGCATCGGCGACCGCTACGGGCCACGCATCGTGGCGCGCACTCCGCGACCGGCCGACCCCCGCGGCGCCCTGGCGGCCGGGGGAGGCGCGCTCGTGGCGGTACCGGGCGAGCTCACGACCGCCTTCCTGACGCTCAAGCTCTATCAGCCTGCCGCGCGGCACGTCGTCGTCCCGTTCGATCAGATCGAGGATTACGTAACGGCGGGGCGGGCGGACGCCGGCCTCTTGATCCACGAAGGACAGCTCACGTACGGCGACCGCGGTCTCCACCTGTGGGTCGATATGGGCGAGTGGTGGTACGAGGAGACCCACGGCCTGCCGCTCCCCCTCGGCGGCAATGTGGTGCGGCGTGACCTCGGTGCCGCGCTGATGCGCGACATCGCGCGCGACCTGAAAGCGAGCATCCAGTACGGACTGCGGCACCGCGCGGAGGCCCTCGCGCACGCGAAGGGATTCAGCCGCGGACTCGATGACGCCCGCACCGACCGGTTCATCGGGATGTACGTGAACGCGTACACCATCGACTACGGCCCGCACGGGCGTCGGGCGGTGACCGAGCTGCTGGGGCGGGCGCAGCGCGCGGGCTTGCTCCCGGGGCCGGTGGAAGTCACGTTCGTGGAAGGTTAGCGGGAGGAGGACCATGGTGGCTGAGAGCACGGGGCCCGTCCAGGTGCTGGTCGTGGACGACGAGGAGCCGATCCGCAACGCCCTCAAGAAGTTCCTCGCCCAGCAGCAGTTTGAGGTCTACGCCGCCGGGTCGGGGGAGGAGGCCCTGCAGCAGCTGCGGCGCCACCGCGTCTCGCTCATGCTGTGCGACATCCGCATGCCGGGCACGAGCGGCGTCGATCTCGTGCCCCAGGCCCTGGAGATCGAACCCGAGCTCGCCATCCTGATGCTTACGGCCGTCAATGACGCCACCAGCGCCGCGCTGTGCATGCAGCGCGGCGCGATGGACTACCTCACCAAGCCGATCGAGCTCGCCGACCTGGGCCGCGCGGTGCAGCGCGCCCTGAAACGGCGTGAGATGCTGCTCGAGAACCGGCACTTGAACGAGTGGCTCAAGGAAGAAGTCACGACCCGCACCGCGGAGCTCCACCGGGAGCGCGACAAGCTGGAGCGGATTTCCGTCGCCACGCTGGAGGCGCTGGTGAACGCGCTCGAGGCGAAGGACCCCTACATGCGCGGCCACTCCGCGCGCGTGGCGGACCTCTCCGCCACGATCGCCCACCAACTCGGCCTGTCGGACGAGCAGCTCGAGTGGGTGCGTGTGGCGGGCCGCTTGCACGACCTCGGCAAGATCGGGACGCGCGAGGCCGTGTTGAACAAACAGGGCGCCCTCACCCCCGAAGAATTCGAGCACGTCAAGCAGCACGTCCTGATCGGCTCCCAAATCCTCGCACCGCTGTCACACCTTGGCGACATCATTACGGCAGTGCGCGGCCACCATGAGCGCTGGGACGGCACCGGCTACCCAGACGGGCTGCGCGGCGAAGAGATTCCCCTGGCGGCCCGCATCATCGGCGCCGCCGAGGTCTACGATGCCCTCAGCACCTCCCGAGCCTATCAGGAGAAGATGACCCCCGACCAGGCAGTCCAACGCATGGGCGACCTCTCGGGGACGGTGCTCGACCCCACGGTCTACGACGCCCTGGCGACGGTCGTAGGGCGCCGTGGGACGCTGGTATTCTTGGACGAGGGCGGCGGCGCTTGAGTCGCGGCTGAAGCCGCGGCTCGGCCCCGCCGCTCCAAGCGGCCCGCATCCCATGCTGGTGGCGCTGACAGGCGGCACGGGGTTCGTTGGCCGACACGTCGCAGCCATGCTCGTCGCCCGGGGACACGGCGTCCGCGTGCTGGCGCGCGACCCGGCGCGAGCGCGCTTCCTGTCCGACCCGAAGGTAGAGCTAGTACGTGGTGGCCTCGCCGACTCCGCGGCCCTGGCCCGGCTCGCCCGCGGCGCCGACGCCCTCGTTCATCTGGTCGGCATTATCGTCGAGCAGGGCTCGCAGACGTTCGCGGCTGTGCACGTGGCAGGCACCCGGGCTGTGCTTGCCGCCGCCCGCGACGCGGGGGTGCGGCGCTTCATTCATATGAGCGCCGTGGGAGCGCGGGACGAGCCGGGAGCCACGCCGTACCACCGCACCAAGTCACAGGCCGAGCGGCTGGTGGCGGACTCGGGGGTGTCGCACGCGATCTTCCGGCCGTCGATCATCAGCGGCCCCGAGAGCGTACCCATCCGCCTGCTGGCGCGCCTGCACCGCTGGTCCCCCGTCGTGCCCGTATTCGGGGACGGCCGCTTCCCAACGCAGCCCGTCTGGATCGAGGACGTGGCGCTGGCATTCGCGCTCGCGGCGGAGCGGCCCGACACGATCGGCGTGTTCGAGCTCGGGGGGCCTCAGGTCCTGACCTACGAAGAGTTCTTGCTCGCCATCGGGCGGGCTGCCGGGCGCTCCCGTCCCTTGATCCATATCCCGCTCGGCCTCGTCCAGGCCCTGGCGGGGGGGTTCGATTTCCTGGGGCCCGCCGCCCCCATCACGAGCGGCCAGCTCCAGATGTTGATCGAGGGGAGTGCCACGCCGGCGAACGCGATCGAGTCGGTGTTCGGGATTCGGCCGCTCGAGTTCGAGGAGGGGCTGCTACGCTATCTCGGGCCACGGCGGGTATAGGGCCCTCGGGCGGGCTGGAGCGGTCTCTGATGGCGCGCTCCCTGATCGCTGTCCTCGTTGGCTTGTTGTGCATAGCCGCGCGCGCCCCGGCTCAGGGGAAACCGAGCGGAGGTCGCCTCACGCTTGCCGCGGGAGCCGTGCTCGTGGCCGAGCGGGATGAGCACGCCTCGCCGCTACGTTACGATGGCGCCGGGCCATTCGTGCGAGTCAGCTTTGAGACTCGGACCGAGCAACGGGCGCTGGTCGTACGGCTCGGTGGAGCGATCGGTACCCTGCGATCCGCCATGACCGGGGCTGATGATCTGCCGCGGCAGGAGCTCACGCGAGGCTGGATCGATGTCGAATACGCACGCCGGATCGTCGCCCGTGGGCACCGCACGCGTTGGCTGCTCGGCGCCTCTCTTGCCGAGCGCGGCACAGTCCTCCGTCACCTGACAGTCCCCGCGGGCGCCAATATCGTGGGCTACGCGCTGTACAGCACGGCCATCGGTCCGCTGGTCGCAATAGAGGCAACCGGTCGACGTAGTAGGTTGGGCGCGCAGCTTGCCGTGCCGGTGCTCGCTCTGATAGGACGCCCATACGGCGGCCTTTACAACGAACTGACTCTGATACCAGGCGGCCTCCGTTTCCACCTCGCCACAGTCGACGCCTTTCAGGCAGGAGACGTCACCACCGCCTACGCGATGGAGCTTACGCGCGGCGCGGAGCTGTTGCTCAGCTACCAACTGGTGGTCGAGCGCTACCGCGACGACGCCCCGTTGAGCTTCGCGTCGCAAGCCGCGTCTCTCGGGCTCACAATACGTCTCGGGGCGGATCGATGAAACACGGTCCCGCGGGAGTGGCGGCCGTCGCGCTCCTGGCAGTCGGTTGCACAGGCGTCTTCGTCGGCCCTGACCCGAAGCTCGACCGGCTCGCGCTGTTCGAGCAGGTATGGACGGACGTGGACCGCTACTACTCGCTCTTCTCAATGAAGGGCGTGGCTTGGGATTCCCTGCACGACGTGTATGCCCCTCGGGCAGCCCAGGCCGCGAGCGACAGTGAGCTCGGCGACGTGATCGGGGCGATGCTGTTAGAGCTGCACGACATCCACGTCAACTTGGCCGCGGGGCCGCAATTCTATCGGTACTCTGGCTATGACGCCCGCCCCGCGTTCTTCGACCCGGGCGTCGTCGCGCGGTACGTCACCGACCGCCACGCGGCCCCCAACGCACACTCGGCGTTTGGGCACGCCGCGCCCGACATTGGCTACGTGTGGATCCTGCATTTCGAGGGTTCCGGCTTCGGCGCCGACATCGACACGGCGTTGGCGCAGCTCGCGGACGTGCGTGCTCTCATCATCGATGTCCGTGACAACCCCGGGGGTCAGCGCTCGAACCTTGAGGCCGTCGCCAGCCGCTTCACCGATCGCGGCCGCACCTATGCCTTCACACGAGTTCGCGACGGCCCGCGGCACGACGATTTGAGTCCACCCGAGCCACAGGTCCTCTCGCCCGACGGCCCGCGACGCTTCACTGGCCCCGTCGCGGTGCTCACCAACCGCAAGTCGGTGTCCACGGCCGAGGGCTTCGTGCTCGCCATGCGTGCGCTGCCTGGCGTTTCGATAGTCGGAGACTCCACTGAAGGCGGGGCGGGGAATCCAGTGACGCGAGAGCTGCCCAACGGTTGGGCCTACCGCTTCCCGTTCATGACCTGGTACGCGCCGGACGGTACGACGTTCGAAGAGATCGGGCTGACACCCGACCTGTGGGTCCGCGGCAGCGCCGAAGAGCTCGCCGCCGGACGGGACGCCGTGCTGGACACGGCTCTGGCAGTATTGAGGCGATCCCAGTGAGAAAACCAAACCCGGGGCCGAAAGCTCCCCGGGTTGGCGGTCGGGCGAAGTGGCCGTCACACTTCGGCCGCGACCGTTGTCTGTGTGTTTGTACGGGACCGAGGCCGGAAGGTTTCACCCAACGCTGCTCCCCCCTCCTCTGCCCGGTTATTAGACGCGCGGCCCCCCCAATTGGTTGCACCGGCCTTACCAACGTTTCACTCTGCCCACCCGGGACACCGTAATGGTGGCCTCGTGAGACCCCCGCCGCAGCACCACGCGGGTGTTCGAGAGGCCCCAAGCGATCCCACTGGGCATGAACACCACCTCGGGATTCGAGACTTCAAGCGCTACACCGTGCTGCGCGGGCCCCGGCCAGCGCGCGTAGGGCTGCCAAGCCATCTCGGCCCGCCCGGCCCGGCGGTCGATTCGCAGGGAGTCGGCGGCGATGAGTAACCGCGAGCGGGAGCCGTCGAACACCGCGGCGCTCCTCGCGACCGCGAGGGCGGTGCTGACCTCCACCGCAGCCCGGTCGACGGCGACCCAGTCGAGCCACCCCCATAAGCGAGGGAGCGTGACCGCGGTCACAACGCCCAGGACGGCGAGCACGACTGCCAGTTCGGCAAGAGAATAGCCACGCCGCATGCGCCAGTAATAGCGACCGAAGGCCGCCAGCGTGGCATCCGAACGCCGCAGCGAAAAGCCAATAAACGCGGGAATTGCGGCCTAACGCACCTGCGCAGAAAGAGGTATGTTGTGGGCCCGTTGGACTTGCACCGAGGCACGGCGCCTGCCCAGAGAAGGGTGGCGGAGATCCACAGGCTCCAACACCGGAGTGCATCGGGAATGCCCGGTTCACGTTTGAAGTTCGAATCGCTACCCCACGCGATCTTTCTCCAGCGGGTTACGGCGCAGTCGCCGGCGACCTCGCTGGAAGCTCGTCTAGGGCAGGGCGCTTTCCTGGCGCTGCGCCTCGTCGATCTGCTCGCTCCCGACCGGGAGCCTGTCTCTCCGGATGCGTTTCACTATCAATGGATTGCCACCGACCGTTTTTGCCGCGAGCTGCGCGCCGCCGCCACCGAGGGCGCGCATGTGCACGGGATCGCGGCGAGCGCCGCCGACGCTCACCGCCTGAGCGACCCGCGCCTGCTTGCGCCGGCGTTGCTGGCGTATGCCCACTACCTCGAAGACGCCATGCGCTGCGACGAAGCGCTCGATGTGTTGTGGACGCTCGTGCAGGTGGGTGGCGCGCGCCTGTCGTCTCCCGATGCGGTGGCGGTGCGGCTGCGCATGGCGCGCGTGCACCGCAAGCAGAACCAGTTCGACGACGCAGAGGCGGCCTACACGGAGGCGGGCGAGCTCGCTGCCGGGGCCGGCGACCGGTATTCCGAGTTGCTGAGCCGCATCGGCCGGGCGAACACGTTACTGGGCCGGGGCAACCTGGCTGAATCGGAACGCTGCCTCCGCGCGATTCTGGCGGACGCGCGTGGGGCGGGCCAACAGGACGCGGAAGCGCGCGCCGAGCACGGCATCGGGGTCGCGCTGCATCACATGGGCCAGCCCGCGGACGCGATCCCCCACGTGTGGCGCGGCTTCGAGCTATATGAGGACGAGGAGTCGCGGCTGCGCGCGCTCAACGACATCGGAATCATGCTGCTGATGGTGGGCGACAGCGTTGGGGCAGAGCGCGCCCTTTCGGAAGTTATCCGCAGGGGCGCTACTCAAGACAACGTGAACAACGCGTTGATCGAACTGATGCACTGCGCGTCGTTCTGCCGTGACCGCGTCGGTTTCGCGCGCTGGCGGGAGCGCTGCGAGAAGCGTGCCGCGGACATGCCTCCCAACATCCGGGCGGATTACTATTTGAAGCAGGGGATCGGCCAGGCACGCTTCGGGCAGTTCAACAAAGCCGAGGCCCTGATGGAGAAAGCGCTCGAGGTCGCGAGCGGCGCTGGTCTACATGAATTCGAGTTCCGGATCGAGCGCATAAAGAATGGACTCCGCGACTGCGAGAGGCTCCTTCAGGGGGAGCCGAGTGCGGCCGCGGAGCCGGTATTCGACACCGAGGAGCTGCGCGAGGTCTCGGCCTCGCTGGCACAGCTCGTCGGCTAAGGCGTTATCGACACGTGTTGCTGTTACTGGTGTCGCACGGCTTCGTATCCGGCCGGGGGCCGGTGGCGTCGGCGCAGGCGCTGGCGGTGAGCGCGAACGACACGACGGCTAGGGCTAGGAGCGCGCGAATCCGACGGGACATAGGAACCTCCGGAGACCGGGTTGGGGGAGCGGCTGCAGTCCGCGCACCAACCTGGGTACCGTGCCGCCGCATGATTAGGGCGTTTTTGCGGCACCGTAGGGCGCTTTTGCGACATTCCCGCTCCCTTCCGCCCGCCTCATGACCCCCGAGCCCTATACCGTCCTGATCGTGGACGACGAAGCGCCGTTGCGGCGCGTGCTGGAGCGCTTGCTCAGCCGCGAGGGGTACCGCGTCGTCAGCGCCGGGAGCGGAGAGACAGCGTACGACCTGCTGGTGACCGAGCAGCCGAAGGCGCTCCTGCTCGACATCCATCTCCCCACGATGTCGGGGATGGCGCTGTACCTCGCCATCATCAATCGCTGGCCGGCGCTCGAAGGATGCGTCGCCATCATGACGGGCGACGCCGATGCGGAGGACGTGCGAATCTGGCTCGAGCGCCACCGCTGCCCGGTGATCCGCAAGCCGTTCAACGTGAAGCAAATCTCCGACTGGCTCGCGGCCGTCATCGCGCTCCAGGAGGAGCGGCGCGAGCGGGGGGGAGCCCAGGCGTGACAGGAGGGGGAGGGGGAGCCGGCGCGGGGGCACCGCACCACGACCCGCTGCACAACTTGCGAGAATACCGCACGCTCGCGCCGTGGAACCTGCGCGACCTCGCGGCACTGGTGGGCGCCATCCTCGACGCGTCGGCGATCACGCCGATCAATGCGGCGGCCAAGGCCCAGCCCAGTGAGCGGACGATCCGCTTCTATGTGACCAAGGGCCTGGTGAGCCCGCCCGAAGGGCGCGGGACGGCGGCTACGTACTCCTATCGCCACTTCCTGCAGCTGCTGTGGATCAAGCTGCGCCAGATGGATGGGGCCACGCTCGCCACGATCACCAAGGACATGCAGGATCAGACGGGCGACGTGTTGGAGCGCCGGGCGGCGCAGACCCTCGGGGCGTCGCTGCCGGTGCCTGACCGCCTGCCGCTGCGTACGAAGGGCGAGCCGCCGCGCGGCAAATCCGGCCGGGCGCTCACTGCGTGGATGGCGCGCGACGCCGAGCGCGAGCCGGACGTGCCGAGCTCGTGGCGCCGTATCCCAGTAGGTCGCGGGCTCGAGCTGCACGTCGAGGCGGCGCATCCGCTGGCCCGGCTCGGCCCGGACGAAGGGGCCGTCGCCGACGCGGTGCGGCAGGCGCTCGCGAAACTCATGCCGCACGGCGCTGCGTAAGGGGGGCACCACTTTCTCGAACCAGGAGCGTCCATGGGCTCGCTGATATTCCTCGCTCTACTCGTCGTCGTCGTGGGCTGGCTGATCGGTGCCTACAACGGGCTCGTCTCGCTCAAGAACCAGACGCTCAACGCGTTCAAGCAGATCGACGTGCAGTTGAAGCGCCGTCACGACTTGATCCCCAACCTCGTGAACGCGGTGAAGGGCGCGATGGACTTCGAGAAGTCCACGCTCGAAGCGGTCATCCAGGCACGCAACCAGGCGGTGAAGGTGAACGCCGCCGGGCCTGAAGCGATCAAACAGATCAGCCAGGCAGAGAACGCGCTCTCGAGCGCGTTGTCGCGCCTGATGGTGGTGGTGGAGCAGTATCCGCAGCTCAAGGCGACGGCCAACATCGGTCAGCTGCAAGAGGAGCTCACGTCGACCGAGAACAAGGTCTCCTTCGCGCGCCAGCTCTACAACGACACGGCGACGCAGTACAACACCAAGCAGCAGCAGTTTCCCACGACGCTGGTGGCCGGGATGGCCAGGGCGCAGGCCGCCGACCTGTGGGCGATCGAGGACCAGGCCGAGCGCGCCGTGCCCCAGGTCGACCTCTCGATGAAGCCCAAGGCGTGACGGACGAGACTTCCCTCAACCTGTTTCAGCAACAAGAAGCCAACCGCCGGCGCACCTTCTGGCTGGTGGTTGGCTTCGTGGCCTTCTTCGCCTGGCTCGGGTTCGGCGGCGATTACATCTATCATCTCTACACCCTCCAGGCGCCGCGCCAGGCCTATCACCACGACTTTCCCTGGTTCGGCATCGCGCTGTCGCTGGTGGCGCTGGCGACCGCGTGGTACGCCTACAAGACGGGGCCCGACAAAGTGTTGTGGTCGACCGGCGCGCGGGAGGTGATCGATCCAACGGATGCCAAGGAGAAACAGCTCGTCAACGTGGTGGAGGAGATGGCGATCGCCGCGGGCGTTCCCCGGCCGCGCATTTGGATCGTGGATGACCCCGACCCGAACGCCTTCGCGACCGGCACCGACCCCCTCCACTCCCACATCGCGGTGACCCAGGGGCTGCTCGACATCTGCACGCGCGACGAGCTGCAGGGCGTGATCGGCCATGAGCTCGGCCACGTGAAAAACCTCGACGTGCGCCTCATGACGACGCTCGCGGCACTGGTCGGTGCCGTCGCGCTGATGCACGACGGAGCGACGCGCGTGTTCCGCGGCGGGGGCGGGGGGGGCGGGGGGGGCGCGGGGGGCGGGGGGGGCGGCTCGCGCGGCGGGGACCGGAAGGGCGGCCCGCTTCTGTTGGTCCTGCTCGTGGTGTGGATCGTCTCCTGGCTCCTCGCCCCGATCATCGCCCAGCTGCTCGCGCTGGGCGTGAGCCGCAAGCGCGAGTACCTCGCGGACGCGATGAGCGCCCAGTTCACGCGCAACCCGCTCGCGCTCGCGAGCGCGCTGCAGAAGATCGAGGGCGCCGAGGCGCCGACCGAGCACATCAAGCGCGGCGCGGCACATCTCTGCATCGCGGATCCGCTGGGACGGCGGCTGACTGCGCACGAAGGGTTTCTCGCCGATGCGCTCGCGACCCACCCGCCGATGGGGAAGCGGATCGCGATCCTCAAGGGGATGGGGTACGCCCAGCTCAAGCGGGAGGGTGGTGCAGTAGGCTAGCTCCCGGAGCGGACGGAGGATTCGAGGTGCCGGACACACGCGTACCTACCCCTTCGTCCTCTACGAAGCTGTCATGCCCAGGATGCGGCGTGTTGATTAACCGTAGGCCACCGACCGCTCGCGCCCCGACCGCCGCTCCATAACTTGAGGAGGGTGAACCTCCTCGCCTGGCTCGGGCTGGCCGCTGCGCTCTTGCTGCTCAGCAGCGCGGGGCTGTGGCTCGGCAGGCGTCGCGTCCGCAGGGCCGCCCGCGCTGCGATTCACCAGTTCCGCGCCCGCCTCTCGCGCTACCAACTCCAACAGCGTCGCATCGCCAAAGCCACCCTCGCCGCGGATCCCGTCGTCCTGGCCGCTGTCCTGCACCACGCCCAGGAGCACGGCCTTTCAGAGGGGGACGTGCGCCGGCGCGTCGACCACTACATCGACGAGATCGTGCCGCAGCTCAACGTCCTCTCCTATTACAAGATCGGCTACAACCTCGCGAAGCTCGTGCTCAACCTGTTGTACCGCGTGACGGTCGATTACCAGGACGAGGCCGCGCTCGGGCGGATCCCCAAGAAGGACGTG
>Ga0209057_1000240_pt1 | contig 50157 bp, 44 predicted proteins | sample GraSoiAngelo_146_FD_185903 | JGI IMG/M metagenome (GOLD analysis project Ga0209057, IMG submission 185903) | Grasslands soil microbial communities from the Angelo Coastal Reserve, California, USA - 14_1009_05_30cm (SPAdes) (version 2) | ecosystem: Environmental > Terrestrial > Soil > Grasslands ...
TGATAGTTGATGACCGTGTTGGTGGGTCCGGGGAAGACGTGGAACCGGTGCACGAAGTTGAACTGCACGACGCCGCCGTCGGACACCCAGGTGCCGCTCAGATCGGGCGGGCGGTACATGAGCGATTGCGCCGACAGCGGTACGGCTGCAGCCATGAGCAACGCCAACGAAGCGTGTCTGATCACGGATCCTCCCTGGTGTTCACTCCGCATTCCGCACTCCGCATTCCGCAATTGCTTTACCGCCATTCCTGCACCCATTTGTCGTACAGCACGGGGGTCACCTTTCCCTGCGCTAGCACCTCGATCCCGGAAGGGTCGCGGTACGCCTTGCGATAGAACACGTGGGTCACACCCGAGTTGATGATGAGCTTGGCGCACATGACGCACGGGGACGCGCTGACGAACACGACCTTGTCGCGTACGCTGCCCGGGGCCTTGACCAGCGCATTCATCTCGGAGTGAATACAACCGCAGCTGCCCGGCACCGCGGAGTCGCATTTGTTCGGCAAGCCCCGGGCGTTGCCGTTGTACCCGATCGCGAGCACGTTCTCGAGCCGCTGGTCGGTGACCACGGTCCCGACCTGGAGCCGCACGCAGGTGGAGCGCTTGGCGAGCTCTTCGGCCATGCGCATGTACACCTCGTACAGGGGAATGCGATCGACCGGCGGAACCGCTTCCCCATTCGGCAGCAGGTTGAGGGCGTGCGTGTTCGCGGCCACGCCGTCTCTAGCGACGCTCATACAGCTCCTCGTCGGGGTCGTAGTCCCGATAACGCCCGCGCGCCCGCTCGTGTACGAGCCAGGCGTCGAAGCCGGATGGTACCAAGCCGTTGGAGCGCTCCTGGCGCTCCGCCGCGCGGGTCGCGAGCGTGTCGGCGTATTCGTTCTTCGCGTGTCCCGCATGGCCCTCGATCCAGCGCCACTCGACTTCGTGCGCCGCCGCGGCCTGGACCAGCTTCTGCCAGAGCTCCTGATTCTCGAGCACGCCGCCCTTGCGCTTCCAGCCGCGGGCTTCCCATCCGGCGACCCACTCGCTCATGCCTTTGACGAGGTACTGCGAGTCCGAAACGTACACGACGCGGGCGTGCTTCCACTGGCGGCGGATCCATTCCAAGGTGGCGATGGCCCCAGCCAGAGCCATCTTGTTGTTGCTCGACTGGGGGGAGGATTCGTAGAAGTCCCACCGCGCCAGGCTGTCTCCGGCGGGCGCCTCGATCAGCGCGGCGTTGCCACCGGGGCTCGGCTTGGAGCCGTCGTTGCCCAGGCAACTCTCGTCCGCGTGCACCAGGACGCGGGTCGCGGGTGCACCGGGCATGTCAGGGCTGGATGACGACCGGGATGTCGGTGTGCAGCAGGATCTCTTCCGCGTGCGACACCACGACGGCGCTGGGCCGACCGTCGACGTGAGTCATGTGGGCGCCGGCGAACAACGAGTCGCACTGGGTCCGCTTGATAACCTGGGCCACGACCTCGCCCGGCCTGCCGGGCTCGACGTGCGTGACGAAGGGCACGCGCTGCATCGACAGCGCCGCCTCGGCCGCCCCCACCACCTGGAGCCCGGCCTCGCGGTCGTCGTTCGCATGGATGATGTGGATCGTGCTCTCCACCACCGTCGCGAACTGGATGGCGCGCTCCAGCGCCCGCTGGCTCGTTTCGCGCCCGTCCCACGCGACCGCGATCGACCGCATCGGCGACGGAACGCCGCCGCACACGATCACGCACCGCTCCGCGATGCGGATCAACGAGACCGCGGTGGGGCCGAGTGCGGACCCCGCGGTCGTGACTCCGCGACGCCCGACCAGCACCGCGTCCGCGGTCTTGGCGAGCGTGGCCAGCTCGACGTCGGCGTCGCCCTCGATCGCCGCGGTTTCGACCTTCAGCTCCGCCGCCAGCACGCGCTCCCGCGCCCGGTCGAGCATGGCAGCTCCGTCCGCCCCGTGCCTGCCCTCACGCACGTACGCCACGATCAGCGTGCTGTGGAACCGCTCCCCCAGGCGTACCGCCTGCTCGAACGCCGCATCAGCGCGCGGGCTGCCATCCAGGCCCACCAGCAGGCGCGTGAACACGGCTACGGCAGCACGGCGAATGACTCGAGGTCGTGCAGCGGGAACGCCAACAGCTCACCGGTCATCGGCAGCCTGCCGTGGAGTGCCTCGTCGCGGGACACGGTCTCGAGCCGCTCGGCCACGACGACGTATTCCGTGCCGCGCCGGCGCAGTGCGACTCGCCGCCGCTCCCGGACGGCCCGCTCGAGTGCATCGAGCGCGTCGGGGGTGAGCCTCGTGTATTCGGGGATGGTGCCCGTCCGGGGTCGCCGCATCATCGCACCGCGATCCGGCCCGCCCCGCCGGCGACGACTCGGCCGATCACCGCCGCCGCGAGCGTGCCCTCGCGCCCGAGCGCGGCCACGAGCGCGTCGGCCCGCTCCGGGGCCACGGCGATCAATAGTCCCCCCGACGTCTGCGCGTCCGCGAGCAACAGCCGCGTCGTGGCGTCCACGCCGCCCGCGAACGTGACGGCGTCGGCGACGCCCTCGACATTGCGTGTCGTGCCCCCGGGGATCGCGCCCCGCTCGGCTGCCTCGCGGGCGCGCGGCAACAGCGGCACCGCCGCGGCGGTGAGCTCGGCCGCGGCGCCGCTCGCCTCGAGCAGGGTGCGCAGGTGGCCCAGCAACCCAAAGCCCGTGACGTCGGTGGCGGCATGGACGCTCTTGCCCATGGCCAGCATCGCGCGGGCCGCGCCCGCGTTGAGCGCCGTCATCGCGGCCACGGCGGGCGCGAGGTCCGCCTGCGACAGCAGATCGCGCTTCAGCGCGGTGGTCAACACCCCCGTGCCGAGCGGCTTGGTGAGCACCAACACGTCGCCCGGCTGGGCGCCGCTGTTCCGCACGATCCGGTCGGGATGCACTTCCCCGATCGCGGCCATGCCGTACTTGGGCTCGGGGTCGTCCACCGAATGGCCGCCGAGCACGAACGCACCAGCGGCGCGCGCCACCTCGGCGCCGCCGCGTAGCACCTCCCCCAGCAGCTCGAACGGCAGCCCCTCGCGCGGCCAGCCCACCAGGTTGAGCGCGAGCAGCGGCGTCGCGCCCATCGCGTACACGTCGGAGAACGCGTTGGTCGCGGCGATGCGGCCGAAGTCGTAGGGGTCGTCTACCAGGGGCGTGAAGAAGTCCACCGTCGCCACGAGGGCGCGATCGGGCGCTACCTGGAACACGGCGGCGTCGTCGCGGCTCGAGGCGTCGACCAGGATCCGGGGATCCGTCGCGACCGGCACGTGGCGCAAGACCTGCGCCAACTCGGCGGGGCCGAGCTTGCAGGCTCAGCCGGCGCCGTGCGAGTAGCGCGTCAGCCGGATGGCGGCCATGGAGATTGCGGACATACGGTCTACCGAAGATACGCTATCCCAGTCGCCAGGCGAGAATGGCGCCAGCGACCAGGTACCGCACCGTGTCCATGAGGCCGACCACGAGCTCGTGTTTTGGTTCACCCCAGCGAAGCGGATAGGCGGCGAGCAGGCCGATCAGAAGGAACAGCAGCCACCAGCCGCCGCTTCCCAGCGAGTCGAACCAGAGCGACCCGAGGAGCGTGACCACCACCGCTTCGAGCAGACGTCCCGTAACGGCGCGGCGGTTATACGCCCAGACGAGATACCGCCGTCCGCCGGCCGCATCGCCGCGATATCCCAACGGCGGGGCCACCACGAACCACACCGCGACCGGGAGCCACGCGAACACGAGCCGCGTGAGCGTCACTTCGTGCCGCGCGCCTCCGGCGGTACGTACCCCGGGCCGCGCAATCCCCGCCCCGGTCGGGCGGCGGTGAGCTTCCCGTGGTCGAGCACCTTCTGGCCGTTCACGAACACGTAGGCGAACCCCACCGACGGCTGGTGCGGCTGCTCGAACGTCGCCTTGTCGCCCACACTGGCCGGATCGAACACGGTGATGTCCGCGGCCATGCCCGCTTTCAAGAGACCGCGATCCGAGAGCCCGACGCGCTGGGCCGCGAGCGAGGTCATCTTGCGCACCGCGAACTCGAGTGGGAACAGCTTCAGGTCGCGCGCATAGTGGCCCAGGATGCGCGCGAACGTGCCGTAGGCGCGCGGGTGGGCCGATTGCGTGCCGAACGGGCCGTCCGGCGCCACGCCACCGAAGTCGGTGTTCACCGCCAGCCACCACGTCTTCATGGCCGCCTGGACATCGGGTTCGCTCATCACGGCATACACGGCGTCGGTGCGGTGGCCGTTCTCCGCCAGGACGATGTCGAACAACGCCTCCACTGGGTCGCGATGGCGCGCCGCGGCGATCTGGCCGACGGTCTTGCCTTGGAGGTAGCGCAACGAGTCCTGGAACGTCCCCGTGATCAGGACGCCGTCGCCGCCGCCCGCTTCATAGTAGAAGCTTTCGGTCGCCTTGGGGTTGACCATCTCGTCGCGCAGCTGCGCGCGCGTCGCGGGGTCGCGCAACCGCGCCAGCAGCGAGTCCCAGCCGCCGCTCTCGGCCCAGGACGGAATCGACGCGTCGAGCGCCGTGGCCGCGCGGGTGTAGGGGTACTGATCGGCCGTGACGTCGAGCCCGGCCGCGCGCGCCGAGTCGATGCGCGCGATGATCCGGGGCATCTGGCCCCAGCTCTTGCGCCCGGACACCTTCAGGTGCGAGACCTCGGCCGGGATCCCAGCGTCCCGGGCGATCTGGAACAGCTCGTTCAACGCGGCGTCGATGCGCACGCCCTCGTTCCGCATGTGCGACGCGTAGATGCCGCCGTGCCGCCGCGCCGCCTTGGCCAGCGCGATCAGCTCGTCGGTCTTGGAGTAGCTCGCGGGCGCGTACTCGAGCGCGGTCCACACCCCCAGCGCACCCTGCTGCATCAGCGAATCGACGATGGCCGTCATGTGGGCCAGCTCGGGCGCCGTCGGCGCACGGTTCGCCTTGCCCACCACGGCGAGGCGCACCTGAGTCGCGCCCACGAAGGTGGCGATGTTCAGGGCCGCGCCCTGCTTCGCAAGCTGCGCGAAGTATCCGTCCAGATCGCGCCAGTCCTCGCGATAGTGCCATTTCTTCATGGCATCCGAGTCGTCCAGGACGAGCTGATCGGTCAGCGGGGCCACCGAGCCCCCCTCACCCGTGACCTCGGTCGTGATCCCCTGCGTGATCTTCGAGAACACCCGGTTGTCGATGAGCGCGTTGATCTCGGACTGGCCCATCATGTCGATGAAGCCCGGGGCGACGGCCAGCCCGGCCACGTCCAGGGTCTCGCGCGCCTGGGCGCCGCCCAGGAACCCCACGGCGGCGAGGCGATCGCCCCGGACGGCGACGTCCCCTTTGTAGCGGGGATTACCGCTGCCATCCACGATCCACCCGTTCTTGAGGACGAGATCGTACACACCCGTCCCTCGTCCCTCTTCCCCCTTCCCGCAAGCGACCAGTGCCATGAGTGCCACCACAGCCGGCTTCAGTGTCCCCATGTTCTCCTCAGCGAGTCGGGTTTGACGATCCGTCCTCGGATCATGACGAAGGCGATGCGCCGGGTCGCGCTGATGTCGGTCGCCGGGTTTGCGTCGAGCACGACCAGATCGGCGACCTTGCCGGGCGTGAGCAGACCCAGCGAGTCGGCCCGCAACAGCTCCGCACCTTTGCGCGTGGCGGCGGTGATGGCTTCGACCGGCGTGAAGCCGGCGCCCACGAGGAGGCTCATTTCTTCGTGCAGCGACAGCCCTGGCACCAGCAGCTGGTTCGCGGCGTCCGAGCCGGCGGCCACGAGCCCCCCCGCCCGCTTGAACTCACGTACAAACTGGTTCTGGCGCGCGCGGGACCGGCGGAACGCCTGCAGGTCGCCCGCGCGCCAACCGCTGCGCCGCAGCAGGCCGGCCACGTCGCGCACGCTCGTCGCCGCCGCGGGCACGTCCTCCATGCCGGGGCGCGACAGCAGCGTGGGGTTGTCGAGGCGGGAGAGCATCTCGTGCAGCACCAGCGTCGGCACGATCGCCACGTGGGTGGCGGCGAGCCCCCGGGCCACGCGCTCGAGCGCGGCGGAGTCGAGCAGCGCCCATCCCGCCTCCTCCAGCGTCCAGCCGCGCAGGAACTCGTCATGCGCCCGCAGGTAGGGGCCCGGGTTGCCGCTCGCGGCCTGGACGACGCCCGCCATGTGCTCGAGTGACTCGACACCGGCCCGCGCCGCCGTCAGCGCGTCGATCTTGCCAAGGTGCGCCGCCACCGGAAACCGCAGCGTCGAGGCCTCGTCCACGAGCGGCGGCAGCAGGTCGGCCGTGAACTTGGTGTAGATCTTGACGACGTCCGTCCCGGCGACGGCGCGCTGGTCGACCGCCTTGCGCACGTCGGCGCGACTGCGCACCGCGGTCGCCGTGGGGTAGGTAGGCGGCAGGCCGTCGATCATCGCTCCGGAGGTGAACATGCGCGGCCCCAGCACCGAGCCGAGGTTGAAATCGTTCCTGAGTGCGATGGACGAGTCAGTGCTCGCGGCGCCCAGGTCCCGCACCGTGGTGACGCCCCAGGCCACGTAGCGCTCGGCCGCCCACCGCTCCACGTGCGCGTGCGCGTCGACGAACCCCGGCACTACCGTCTTCCCGATCAAGCTCAGCCTGAGGGCGCCGCGCGGCACCGGGACCTCGTTCACTCGCGCCACGGCCTGGATGTGGCCGTTCTTCACGAGAATCACGGCATCCGTCACCGGCGCCCGCCCCGAGCCGTCGATCAACGTCGCCCCCTCGAGCGCGATGACCCCCTCGCCCGAGCCCTTGCAGCCGGCGAGCGCGAACATGAGGAGGAGGCCGGGATGCGGGATGCGGGATGCGCGATGCGTCACTTCGGATCCGAAGACGTGTGGTCGTGCAGAATCTGCCAGCGATCTCCGCGCTTCTGAAGAATGAGCGTGAACGGCCCGCTGGCCGTCACGGAATCGCGCCGCAGCAGCTTGAAGCGCGCCGTGCAGAGCGCCAGGTCGGGCGCGAGCGGGCGGACGCGCACCTCCTCGAACGCGAGCGAGTCACGCGACTTGCCGGGGGCGAAGTACGTCTTCTGGTAGCGGTCGAACAGCTGCTGCCAGCCGTACACGACGTGGCCGGCGGAGACGTAGCTCGTGAGCGAGTCGTGCGCGTAGTCGCTCATGAAGCCCGCGAGGTCGCCCCGATTCCAATCGGACGCGCTGCGCGCGAGCATCGCCGTAATGTCCGCTTGCGGACTTGCGGAGGGCGGGGCGGTACAGGCCGCCACGATCATCACGCACCACACACCACGCATCGCGCTCCTCCGTGCTCTCCCGGGTCCCCAACGTAGCGCGGGAGCGTCTCGCGGAGATGGACCCACCCATCCGAAAGACGCTCCCGCGGTGTGTCGAGGCGTGCTAGCGGCGACGCCGTCTCGCCGTCTTCCTCCGTTTCGCCTTGCCGCCACGCTTCGCCTTGGCGCGCGGCCGCTTCTTCGCGGCCCGCTTCTTCGCCTTGGGTCTCGCCGCCTTCCGCTTGGCAGCTGGCTTCCGCCGCGGCGACGCCATCGGCTCATCCCTCATCGGCGCTGGTGTGGGCGGCGTCGGGGGTGCCGGCGGATACAGCGGCTCCATCATCCCCGCGCCGGTCCAGCTGCTCTCCGAAAAATCGGTTGGCTCGAGCATCGGACGATCTCTCCTCTGCTGGTTGTCGGTGGGCGTGGCCTATAGCTTACCGCGCGAATGCTGCCACGCAAGTGCGCCGCGGCGCGGCGGTGGGGCGCGGCTCCGGTGTGGGCCGGTCGCGACAAGTTAGCTTGACAAGGGCACTTACGAGCACTTACGTTCGCGCCTCTATGATCGTTCGCCGCCTCTTGGTCAGCGCCGCGCTCGCGTGGCCCGGTGTCGCGCACGCGCAAGCCGTCACCGAAGTCCAGGTCGCTCCGCCCTCGGTCACGATCAAGGTGGGGGAGAAAAGCGGGCTCCTGGCCACCGCCTTCGATCGCGTCGGCAACGTCATTCCCACCGCACGTGTCATCTGGTCGTCCAACAACGTCGCGGTCGCCAAGGTCGACAACAACGGCACCGTCACGGGAATGGGCGGAGGTGTCGCGATCATCGAGGCGCGGGTCGGGGCTCGCAAGGGCACCGCGGCGGTCCAGGTGGTGGGCGGTCCCCCCGCCGCGGCCACAACGACCCCGCCCGCGGCGCCGGCTCATCCCGCCGGAGAGCCGGCCGGGCCCCCCGGAGCGGACCCCCTCGCGGGCCAACCGGCCGGCACCGGTCCCGCGGCGGTGCTGCGTCTGGAGCCTCCGACCATCTATCTGCTCCCCTCCGAGAACACGCGCGCCGCGCCGCGCGCCCTCAAGGACGACGGGACCCCCGCCGCGCCCGTGCCGGTCACCTGGAAATCGCTCCGACCCGACATCGCGAGCGTGGACCAGAACGGCGTGATCGTGGCGCTCGCGCCCGGACAGGGCACGGTGCAGGTGACGAGCGCCGGCGGACTCACCGCCACGGCGCCCGTCGTGGTGCAGCAGAGCGACGTCGCGGTACAAGAGCCCGTCCCATTGGTCATGTCGCCCGGGGACGTCGATACGCTCCACGTCACGGTGCCGACACAAGGTGGGCGCCTGGTCAGCCCGCTCGCGCTACAATGGTCGACGGCCGATGCGGGCGTGGCGCGGGTCAACCTCACCGGCGTCGTGACGGCGGCGGCGCCGGGGCACACCACGCTCACAGTCGCGGGGCTGTTGCAGACGAAGACCGTGGAGGTCGTGGTGCATCGCGCCGTGGAGCAGCTGGCCGTGAGCCCCACGTACAAAGTGGAGGTCCCCCTCCCGATTCAGGGCACGGTGAAGTTCACGGTCCAGGGGCTCGCGGTCGACAAGACCCCGGTCCCGGAAGCGCAATTCCGCTGGACCGTTGCCGACACCTCGCTCGCGGGCTTCGATCCCGCATCGGGCACCCTGACCGGAAAGCGTGCCGGAAAGACCACGCTCACCGTGAAGGGCCCGGGTCCGGGGCTCACCGTCACCTGGCCGATCCGGGTGATCGCGGCGGGGCTCAAGCTGTCGGCGTCCCGTCTAGGAGTGCCGCTCGCCCGGCGCGTGCCGCTGCGGGCGAGCTTCGCCGACGAATCGGGGGCGGTGATCGGGGCGGCCACGGGCGTGACGTGGGCCTCCGACAATCCGTCCGTCGCGACGGTGAGCGAGGACGGGACGGTGACCACCGCCGCATACGGCCACGCCCGCATCACCGCGACGGCGCCGGGCGGGCGGCACGCGGTCGCCGACGTGTTCGTGCAGGGCGAGATCGTGGTGGCGAGCACGCGCTCCGGACGCTACCAGCTGTATGCGGCGGAGCGCGCCAACCTGGCGCAGCTCCGCAAGGTGATGGACGACACGGCCACGGCGACCGAGCCGGCGTTCTCGGCGGATGGCTCCCGCATCGCATTCACGTCGACCCGCGACGGGCAGCCCGAGGTGTACGTCATGGACGCCGACGGGACGAACGCCGCGCGGCTCACCAACTCGCCGGGCCTGGACGGCGACCCGTCGTTCAGCCCCGACGGACTGTCCGTCGTGTTTCACTCGCAGCGCACCGGTCACCGCCAGATCTACCTGCAGCCGATCACCAGCTCCGTCGCGGTGCCGCTCACGCAGGAGCCGGCCGACAACTCCCAGCCAAGCATGTCGCCCGACGGCGAGCTCATTGCCTTCGTGTCGAACCGCGACGGCAACAATCATATCTGGCTGATGGCCAAAGACGGCACCAATCAGCATCCGTTCACGCGGGGCCCGCAGGCAAAGGAGAGCGCACCACACTTCCTGCGCGACGGCACGCTCGCCTATTTAGTGGAGCAGAAAGAGGGGGGGCGCACCTCGACCCAGGTGGTGAAGGCCGACGTGACGACGGGGAAGGTCGCGCCGCTCGCGGGCACGGATTTGATGGTCACGGATTTCGCCGTCTCGGGCGTGGGTGACCTACTAGGCTTGGTGGTGGCGGTGCAGAAGAACGTGTTCCGGGTGTACATCCAGCCGATCGGCGCGAGCGCCGGCGCGCCCGTGGCGATTCCGACCAGCGGCGCCGAGCAGATGGTGTTTCCCGCGTTCATGCCGTAGCCGGGGAGCTCCCCACGCCATGCGCGCCTGGGTGATCCGCGCCACCGGCGGCCTCGACCAGCTACAGCAGAGCGACGTCCCCGACCCGCCCGGTGCGGGCTCCCTGGGCCCGCACCAAGTCCGCGTGGCGCCGCGCGCCGCGGCGCTCAACCACCTCGACCTGTTCGTGGTGCGCGGGCTGCCGCACGAATACCGCTTTCCCCACATCGTGGGCGCGGATGGCGCGGGTGTCGTGGATGCCGTCGGGTCCGAAGTCCGGTCGGTACGACCGGGCGACCGGGTCATGATCAATCCGGGCATCCCCGACTATTCGTGCGAATACTGCCGCGCCGGCGAGCAGTCACTGTGTCGCCGCTACGGCATTCTGGGCGAGCAGTTGCCGGGAACGATGGCGCAGTATGTCGTAGTGCCCGAGCAGAACGTCGCCACCATCCCGACACTCGCGACTCCGCTCACCTGGGCCGAGGCGGCGGCATTCTCCCTGGTCACGCTCACCGCCTGGCGCATGGTCGTGACGCGGGCGCAGGTCGTCGCGGGCGAGACGGTATTGATCTGGGGCATCGGCGGCGGAGTGGCCCTCGCGGCGTTGCGGATCGCCAAGCTCAAGGGGGCGAGAGTGATCGTTACAAGTTCCAGCGACGCCAAGTTACATGAGGCGCAGAAACTCGGCGCGGACCTCACCCTCAATCACACCACGCGAAAAGTCTCTCAGGAGGTTCGCGCCCTCACCGACAAAAGGGGTGCTGACGTGGTGATCGAGAACGTCGGCGAGGCGACCTGGGAGGAGTCGCTGCGATCCCTCGGCCGCGGTGGGCGACTCGTGACATGCGGATCTACCAGCGGTCCCCATGTCACGCTCGACCTGCGCCGGCTGTTCTGGCACCAATGGAGCATCCTGGGCTCGACCATGGGGAACGACGCCGAGTATCGGGAGGTGGTCCGCTTGCTGGGCGCGAGCGAGCTGCGTCCGATCGTGGACCGCGTGTTCCCGTTCAGCGAGGTGCGGGCGGCGTTCGAGCGGCTGGAGCGGGGGGAGCAGCTGGGGAAGATCGCGGTGGAGATCAATCCCTGACGCGCGCCGTCGTGTTCCCACGCTCAAGCGTGGGCCCGGCGAGGCACTGTCCAGAAGGACATCCGCTCCTGCTAGCCGCTTCGCTCGTTGTGCTTCGGCACAGCATCTGCCGAGCCCGCGCTTTCGCGTGGGACTATGTTAGCCTCGATCGATCAACCGATCGTCAATCGCGCATGTAACTGCTGCTCGGAGCCCAGCTTAGGGATCGGATTCGCGTTGCCTTTCCCCGGCTAAGTGATTATTTTTTGGCAACTTAGCCAGCTGCGGCGTCACCGAGTCCCCAATCCCTAATTCCCTAGCCCCGGCTTCATGACCGCACCCAACGCCCGCGAACGTATCCTGCCGCGCCTCATCGAGGACGAGATGCGCGAGTCGTTCCTCGACTACTCGATGAGCGTGATCGTGCAGCGCGCGCTGCCCGATGTGCGCGACGGGCTCAAGCCCGTGCACCGCCGCATCCTGTACGCGATGAACGAGCTGGGACTCGTGCCCGGCCGTCCGTACAAGAAGAGCGCCACGGTGGTGGGCGACGTGCTCGGCAAGTACCACCCACACGGCGACGTAGCGGTCTACGACTCGCTGGTGCGCATGGTGCAGGACTTCTCGCTGCGCTACCCGCTGGTGGACGGGCAGGGCAACTTCGGCTCGGTGGACGGCGACCCGCCGGCCGCGTACCGCTACACCGAAGCCCGCCTCACGCGCATCGCGATGACGATGCTCGAGGACATCGACAAGAACACCGTCGACTTCGTCCCCAACTTCGACGACCGGCTGCAGGAGCCCACGGTGCTTCCCGCCCGGCTCCCCAACCTGATCGTGAACGGCACGTCGGGCATCGCGGTGGGGATGGCCACGAACATCCCGCCCCACAACTTGGCCGAGACGGTCGAGGCGATCAATCATCTGGTGGACCACCCCGATGCGTCCATCAAGGATCTCCGGAAATTCATCAAGGGTCCCGACTTCCCCACGGGTGCGATCGTATACGGTCGCGAAGGCATCAAGGAGTGCTACGAGAAGGGCCGGGGCCGGATCGTGTTGCGGGCGCGCGCGGTGGTGGAAGAGAAGGAATCGACGGGCAAGCAGCAGATCGTCGTCACCGAGATCCCCTACCAGGTCAACAAGGCGAATCTGATCGCGCAGATCGCCCAGCTCGCCAACGACAAGAAGCTGGACGGGATCGCGGACATCCAGGACTACTCCGACCGCGAAGGGATGCGGATCGTCATCGATCTGAAGCGCGATGCCGTTCCCGCCGTGGTGCTGAACCAGCTGTACAAGCACACCCAGATGCAGACGACCTTCGGCGCGATCATGCTGGCGCTGGTGGACGGCGCGCCCAAGGAGATGGCCCTGAAGGAGCTGCTCGAGCACTTCATCGAGCACCGCCACACGGTTATCACGCGCCGCACCGAGTTCGAGCTCAAGCGGGCCCAGGACCGGGAGCACATTCTCGAAGGCCTGAAGATCGCCGTCGACCACATCGACGAGGTGGTGAGAATCATCCGCAAGGCGAAAGACGTGCCCACGGCCGACGCGGCCCTGCGCAAGCGCTTCAAGTTGTCCGAGAAGCAGGCGGCGGAAATCCTCAACATGCGGCTCGCCCGGCTCACCGCCCTCGAGATCACCAAGCTCGAGGAGGAGCTCAAGGAAGTCCGCAAGTTCATCAAGGAGTGCAAGGAGATTCTCGGCTCGAAGCCCCGCCGGCTCAAGATCCTCAAGGAAGAGCTCTCGGAGCTGGCGCACGGCTTCGGCGACGAGCGCCGCACCGAGATCGTCGCCGATCAGGGCGAATTCTCGATCGAGGACCTGATCGCCGAAGAGGACATGGTCATCACCGTGTCCCACGCCGGTTACATCAAGCGGCTCCCCGTCACCGCGTACCGTCGCCAGCGACGCGGCGGCAAGGGTGTGATCTCCGCCCACACCAAGGAAGACGACTGGGTCGAGCACCTGTTCATCGCCTCGACCCATGATTACGTCATGTTCTTCACCCAGCAGGGCCAGTGTTACTGGCTCAAGGTGCACGAGATTCCGCAGGCGGCGCGCGCCGCGCGCGGCAAGCCGATTCTCTCGTGCGTCGCCATGAAGCCGGACGAGCGCCTCGCATCTCTGGTGCCGGTGCGCGAGTTCTCCGAGGACCAATACCTGCTGTTCGCCACGAAGCAGGGCGTGGTGAAGAAGACGCGGCTCTCCGAGTTCGGCAATCCGCGCTCGGTAGGGATCCGCGCCATCAACATCGAGAAAGGCGACGAGCTGATCGACGTGCAGGTCACAGACGGCCGCAACGACATCGTGCTCGCCACCCGCCACGGCATGAGCATCCGCTTCCACGAGAAGGACGTGCGCGACATGGGGCGCACGGCGACCGGCGTGAAAGGGATCGAGCTCGACAAGAAGGACCACGTGATCGACATGGTCGTGGTGCGACGCAAGTCGACGCTGCTCGCCGTCACGGAAAAGGGGATGGGCAAGCGCTCCGAGCTCGACGAGTACCGCGTGCAGCACCGCGGCGGACGCGGTATCATCACCTTGAAGCGCGCGGACAAGACCGGCGATATCGTCGCGCTCAAAGAGGTGCTCCCCGACGACGAGCTGATGATGATCACCAAGAAGGGCATCATGATCCGGGTGCCGGTCGAGGGGATTCGCGTCTCCGGCCGCAACACACAGGGCGTGAAGGTGATGAACCTGACCGCGGGCGATCTGCTGGTGGATGTGGCCCGGGTCGTGAAGGAAGACGAGGCAGAAAACGGCGACGGCGAGGGGGACGACGAGGACGCGCCGCGCAAGCCTGCCAAGGCCAAGAAGCCCGCCGCCCCGAAGGCGAAGCAGAAGCAGAAAAAGAAATCCTAGCGTGGTGACCGCCCAGGACGTGCGGGAGGCAGCCGCGGGGCTCGTGGGCGTGGCGGTGCGTACGCCGCTGCGCTTCGTCGAGCCGCTCGACGCCTACCTCAAGCTCGAGAGCCTCCAGCCGATGGGCGCGTTCAAGCTGCGCGGGGCCTATAACGCCATACGTCGTATGCCGTACGACGTACGACGGGGTGGGGTCATCACGTACTCCAGCGGGAACCATGGCCAGGCGGTGGCCTACGCAGCGCAGCTGGTCGGGGTGCCGGCCGTGGTGGTGATGCCCGAGACCGCGCCCGCCGTCAAGGTCGCGGGGGTCAAGCGCTGGGGAGGTGAGGTGGTGTTTGCCGGCCGGACGTCGGAGGATCGGCAGCAGCGGGCCGAAGCCATCGCGGCCGAGCGCGGGCTCGCGATCGTGCCGCCGTTCGACCACGCGGACATCATCGCCGGCCAGGCGACCGTGGGCCTGGAGATCGCGCAGCAGCTGCCCGACGTCCGCACGGTCGTCGTGCCGGTGGGCGGCGGCGGGCTCATCGCGGGGGTGGTCACCGGGCTCGCGGCGGCGGGCAGCGAGGCGCGGGTGTGGGGCGTCGAGCCCGCGGGCGCCCCAAAGCTCACCCGCTCGCTCGCCGCGGGCCGGCCGGTGCGGCTCGACCGCACGGCGAGCCTCGCCGACGGGCTGATCACGCTCAGCGTGGGAGCCGTTCCCTTCGCGCACCTGACCGCGCAGCGCGACCGGCTGGCGGGAGTGGTGCTGGTGGACGATGAGGGGCTGCGCGAGGCCGTCCAGTTTCTCTGGCGCCAGGGCCACCTCGCGGTGGAGCCGTCCGGCGCCGCGACGACGGCCGCGCTCCGCTCCGGCGCGGTGCGGCCCGTCCCACCCACCGTGCTGGTCGTGAGCGGCGGCAACGTCGACCCCGCCCTGCTCGAGGACTGACGGCGCTTGAGCCCCGAAGCCGCTGCCAAGATCCTCGTCGCCGACGACGACCAGTCCCTGGTGCGCACGCTCACCTGGATCCTCAAGGAAAACGGCTACGACGTGGTCGTCGCCCCCGGGGGCGAGGGGCTCATCGGCATGCTCGAGGAGGAGCGGCCCAACCTGCTGCTGCTCGACATCATGATGCCCAAGGTCGACGGCCTGCAGCTGCTCGCCAAGATGAAGGCCGACGACCGGTTCCGCGACGTGCCAGTCCTGATGATCTCATCGATGCCGCCCGAGGAGGCGACGGTGAAGTCGCTGGGGCTCGGCGCCGCCGACTTCATCTCCAAGCCGTTCCGGGTGCGCGAGCTGCTGGCGCGCGTGAAGGCGCACATCCGCTCGGCGCAGGAGCTGGCCCACGCCCGCGACGAAGCGCAGAGCCGGGCCGCGATCGTCGACATCCTGCACGAGGTCACCGACTCGCTCAAGCCCGACGAGATCTACCATATCCTGGTGCGGCGCGTCGCCCGCGTGCTGCAGATCTCCAAGTGCTCGATGGTGCTCGCCAAGCCGGGAGACCAGCTGGGCGTGGTGGTGGCGGCGTACGAGAACCCCATGCTCCGCAATCTCGAGATCGAGCTGGCGCGCTACCCCGAGATTCAGCGCGCGCTCACCGGCAGCCGGCCGGTGCTGGTCGAGGACGTCTCGTCCGATCCGCTGTACGAGAGCGAGCGGGTCCGCTGGCAGCGCGAGGGCATCACCGTCCCGACCCGCTCCGCCGTCGCGCTCCCGTTCTCCATGAAGGATCAGCAGCTGGGCGTGTTCTTCCTGCGGACCACGGGCGAGGACCCGCCGCTCACCCGCGCCGACGCCGGGTTCGCCGAGACCGTGATTCGCACGGCCGTGGCGGCGATCGAGAAGGCCTACGATTTCGAAACGGCGGTGTCGGACAAGAAGCGGCTCGAGAAGCTGGCGGCGACCGACGCGCTCACCGGCTGCATGAACCGGCGGGCGCTGTCGGAGGAGCTCGAGGCGGAGCTCGATCGAGCGCGCCGCTACAACCTGGCCCTCACCATTCTGCTCGCCGACATCGATCGGTTCAAGCTCGTGAACGACACGCGGGGCCACATTGCGGGCGACTCCGTCCTGCGCCAAGTTGGCGAGATCCTGCGCCGCGAAGTACGCTCTGTCGACCAGGCGGCGCGGTACGGTGGGGAGGAGTTCGTGGTGGTCATGCCCGAGACGGCGCTGCACGGCGCCGCGCTCTTCGCCGAGCGGCTGCGGCGCCGCGTCATGCACACCGACTTCGCCGACCCGGGAGAGGATCCCCTCAACCTGACGATCTCGATCGGGCTGGCGTCGTTCCCCGACGACCGCGTCACCAGCGCCGACAGCTTCGTGGCCCTGGCCGATCAGGCCCTGTACCGCGCCAAGAACGAAGGGCGCAACCTGGTGCGTCAATGAGCGAGCGGCGCTGCCCCAAGTGCGGCATGGTGTACACCGATACGGCGCGCTTCTGCGCCCGCGACGGCAACATGCTGGTCGAGGTGCAGTCCAAGGCTGCGACCACCGCCCCCGCCCCCGCCCCCGGCGCTGGCACCGCCGCGCGCACGCCCACAACACCGAAGCCCGGGCTCGAGCGCGCCTCCTCGCTCTCGGGGCACGTCCTGGACTCCCGCTACCAGGTCCAAAAGAAGCTGGGCGAGGGTGGCATGTCGTACGTGTACCTGGCCCGCGAGGTGGCGTCCGGCCAGGACGTCGCGATCAAGGTGCTCTCCCCCAAGCTCGCCACCGACAGGAGCTCGGTCGAGCGGCTGCGGCGCGAGGCGGGGCTCGCCATGCGGCTCGACCATCCTAACGTGTGCCGCATCCTCCGCCTGGGCGAGTCCGAGGATGGCCTGATCTACCTGGTGATGCCGTTCCTCAAGGGCGAGCTGCTCTCGGACCGCGAGGTGAAGGTCGGTCCCATGCCGGTCGCCGCCGGGGTCGCCGTGCTGCGGCAGGTGTGCGCCGGATTGCACCACGCGCACGAACTGCAGATCGTGCACCGCGACCTGAAGCCCGAGAACATCATGCTCGTGACCGACGAGCCCGCCGGCGATCGGGCCGTGGTCATGGATTTCGGGCTCGCCAAGGAGCGCCGCGCCGACCCGGCGATCGCCAAGCTCACCGCCACGGGCATCATCCTCGGCACGCCGGAGTTCATGAGCCCCGAGCAGATTCGCGGCAAGCAGCTCGACGCGCGCTCCGACATCTACGCGCTCGGGATCGTCGCGTTCGAAATGTTCACCGGCAAGCTCCCGTTCCACGGGCGCAACGCGCAGGAGATGATGATCGCGCGGCTGCGCGGCCGGCCACTCAAGTTGCGCCAGCTGCGGCCCGACCTCCCCGAGGGTCTGGAACGGACGCTGGGGCGCGCCCTCGAGTCGAACCCCGAGGCGCGCTACACCACCGCTCTCGAGTTCGCCGACGCCCTGTCGACGTTCCACGAAGGCGGCCTCCTGTCGAAGATCAAGGAGAAGCTGAAATAAGGCGCTTCCCGGCCTTCGATCCGCCCGAATACGTCGAGTGGCAGCCGGACGCCGCGCTGGTGCGCGCCTTCCGCGAGACGCTGGAGCGGGATCCCGAGCGCGCCGCCATCGTGGCGCGGCTCGCGCCCGAGGACATGATCGCCCTGTACGCGGGGTTGCTGCGCGCCCGCCTGCACGACATCCAGCTGAAGCGCTGGGTGCGCACCGGCGTGATCTCCAAGGCGTGGCTGGGGACAGGCGAGGAGGCGGTCACCGTGGGGCCCGTGCACGCGCTCGAGCGCGGCCGCGGCGGGGGGGGGGGCGACGTCGTGGCGCCGATGATCCGCAACGCCGCGGCGTGCTGCGAGCTGGGGATGCCGGTCGCGGACATGCTGCGCAGCTATCTCGGCAGCGACGACTCGCCCTCCCGTGGCCGCGACTTGCACGTCGGCGCCTGGGAGCACGGCGTGCTGCAGCCCATCTCGCACGTGGGCGATATGGTGCCCGTCATCAGCGGCATCGCGCTCACGTTCCACCTGCGGCGCGAGCCGCGCGTCGCCCTCACCTGGGTGGGCGACGGCGCCGCGAATACGGCGGCAGCGCACGAAGGCACGAACTTCGCCGCCGTCCGCCGGCTGCCCGCCATCTTCATCCTCCAGAACAACCAGGTGGCCCTGGGGACTCCGCTCGAGCGCCATCACCTCCCGGGCCAGTTTCTCGAGTGGGCCGCGAGCTACGGTATCCGGGGCGGCGCGTTCGACGGCAACAACGTGCTCGATGCCTACGCGGCGACCCGACTCGCGGCCGAGCGCTGTCGCCGGGGCGAGGGGCCGGCGCTGCTGGTCGCGGAGACCTTTCGCATGGGCGGGCACGCCACCCATGACGAGCGCGAGGCGCGCGACACGCTGCCGGATGAGCTCTTCAAGAGCTGGGGGAAGCGCGACCCGATAGGCTTGTACGAGGAATACCTGAAGCAGCGGGGCGTCGCCCCGACGCGACTCGCGGACATCGAGGCGGACGTCACGGCAGAGGTGGAGCGGGCCGCCGAGGAAGCGCTGCGCAGCCGCGACAAGATGCCGCCCAGCGAATCCGCGCTGGTGGGCGTGTACGCGAACGGGAGGGAGAGATGAAAACTGATGCGGTGAAGGGCGGTGCAAAGCAGTGGAGGGCGGTGCAAGTAGGCGGCGGGGCTGTCGCACTGGCGGGGCTGCTGCTGGCCTTGCCCACCCTTCACCGCCTTCCACCGCCCTCGACCGCCCTCCACTCCGACATCCACGCCGAATACGTGAAGTTTGCGAGCGGGCGGGACACGATCACTGCGTATCTGGCCTATCCCGAGCGCGCGGAGCGGGCTCCGGCCGTGGTGGTGATCCACGAGATCTTCGGCATGTCGGATTTCATCCGCCAGACCACCGAGCAGCTCGCCAAGGATGGCTTCGTCGCGATCGCGCCCGACTTGCTGTCGCGCCGGGGCGGTACGCCTCCGTCCCCCGACTCGGCGCGCAAGCTCATCGCGGGACTCGCCCCCGACACGGTCACTCAGGATCTCGACGCCACGGTGGCGTACGTGCGGCGCGTGAAGGCGGTGCGGGCCGACCGCGTCGGCGTGATCGGGTTCTGCTGGGGCGGCGGCCAGAGCTTCCGCTACGCCACGAACAACCCCTCGCTCTCGGGCTTCGTCGTCTGCTATGGCCCCGGCCCGGAGGCGCTCGCCGTCGCGCGCATCCGCGCCCGCGGCCTGGGCGTGTACGCCGCGAACGACGCGCGCATCGATGCGGGGTTGCCGGACGTGGACGCGGCCATCCGGACCTACCACAAGAGCTACCGCTACACGGTCTATCCCGGCGTCGGCCACGGGTTCCTGCGTACGCGCGAGCGGCCCGAGGTCGCAGACAGCGCGTGGCGGGATGTGATCCGGTTCTTCAGGGAGAGTCTGGAGCGATAGGCGGCAGAGGGCGGCACAGGGCGGAAAGAGGCGGCAGCAACCATGGCCGCCCGTTGCCGCCCGTTGCCGCCTATTGCCGCCTACTGCCGCCTACTGCCGCCCATTGCCGCTCTTCAGGTACTCCCGCGCCCGGTCCAGCAGCGGATCGTTGCCCGCCAGGAGATCGTCCACCGTCGGGACCACGAGCAGGTCGGGCTTCACACCGATCCCCGCGTACTCCGTCCCGTCGGCGAACGAGTGGCGCGTGACCGGGAGCTGCACGCCCCAGTTCTTGGGGAGCGCGAAGGTGGCGATATCGCCCACGCTCCCGGCGGAGGGCTCGCCGATGATCACCCCGCGGCCGGTCGCGCGGAAGGCGGCGAGGAGATCTTCCGCGGCTCCCGAGGTCCCGCTCGACGCCAGCAGCGTGATGGGACCGCCGTACGGTGGGTGATCGCGTCGCGGCGCTACGCTTCCGACGTCCGGCCCGTACCAGGTCATGGCGGAGTCCGGCAGGTTCCACGCGCGGAACGCCGCGCGGTATTGCGGCGTTTTCCAGCGAACGGCCGAAAACGGCTGGTCGGTGAGGCGGGCGAGCAGCTGATAGGCGTATTCCGTCTGACCGCCGCTCGCGGCCCGGAGATCCAGCACGAGCCCCTGCACGGCGCCGAAATCCGGGAACGTCCGGTCGAAGCGGCGCACCACGTCCTCGTCGGCGAGCGAGCCGATCCGCACGACGGCGATGCCGCCGGGAAGCGAGTCCACCGCGAAGGCCGGTGGGTCGAGCGGCCAGCGGTCGTTGAGCGACAGGGAGCGGGTCACGCTCAGACCCCGGGGATCTCCCCCGGGCACGCGGACGAGCAGGTGCAGGCTCGTGCCCTTTTCTCCCTGGAGCATCCAGGCGACGGCACGCTGCCAGCGGTCGGTGGGCGTCGCCGCGGCGGTTTCGGGAAGCACCGAGTCACGGATCCACGCTTCCGCGGGGATGCCCTGGACGGCGACGATCTCGGCCAGCCGGTCGGGGTGCGCCACGCGCATCTCGTCGTTCTCGGCGTAGTCCATGATGAACGGTCTCCGCGCCGCGCTCGCCAGCAGCAGCGGTGGGCGCGCGATACGGGACCGCAGATTCGGGGGCGCGAGCACCGCGGCCTGCCCGTCCCCCAGCAGGGCGACGAACCGTCGCAGGCGGCGGTAGAACAACAGGTCGGATTGCGGCTCGGCGGCGAGCTTCAGGTTCACCCGCAGCGCCGAGTCCCAGTCCACCCGCACGCGGTCCCAGTAGGCGAAGTTGTAACGGGCGTCGGCCCAGACCGTGGCGAGGGCGTGAGCGCGCTCAGGGGCGGTGAGTTGCGCCGCCGCCCCGCGGAGCGGCGCGGCCGACCCCGCGACCAGACAGGTCAGGAGCTTGGATCGAGTGAGCACGCGCCTAATCTATCTCCTTCTCTTTGTCGCGCCGCAGGTCCTGCTGTACCTGTACCTGCGGGCGCGCCTGCCCGATCCCGGCCGTCCGCGCGGGGCGCGCATCGTGCGGGTCGCGCTGGCGCTGGTGTTCGGATTGTTCAACCTGCCGTGGGTGTTCGTTGCGCAACGCGCGCTGTTCGGCTCGATGTGGAGCGTCGGGCGACTCCCGCTCACCGGCCCCTGGATCGCGTGGCAGTTGTGGGGATGGATCTTCTGCGCGCTGGTCGCGGTCTACCTGCTCGGCAAGGTGGTATGGTGGCTGGTGCAGCGGGTACGCCGTGCGCCGTACGCGGTTGCCGCCGATGCGGACCGGAACTCCGATGCGCAGCGGGAGCAACCGCGCACCGCGGACCGCGTACCGTCTCTCTCTCGCCGCCGCTTTCTCGCCCGCGCCACGTACACGTATGCCGGCGCCGGCGTCGCCCTGTCGTCTTACGGCATCTGGAGCGCCTATCGCCTTCCCCAGCTCACGCGCCGCACGCTCTGGTTCCCCGATCTGCCGCCAGGACTCGATGGGCTCACCCTGCTGCACCTCTCCGACCTGCACGCGGGCGTGCACCTCGGCGAGGACAAAATGCAGGAGATCGTGGCGCAGGCAAACGCGCTCCGCCCCGATCTGATCGTGCAGACGGGCGACATGATCGACATCTCGCCGTCATACATTCCGGCATACGTGCGCGCGTTCCGGGAGCTGCGGCCACCGCTCGGTGTGGTGACGGTGTTGGGCAACCACGACCGCTACACGGGGGAGAGCGAGGTGATTCGCGGGTGCCGCGATGCGGGGCAGGTGTTCGTGCAAAACGGTTGCCACGTGATCGAGCGGGGCGGGGCCACCCTCGCGCTGCTCGGCATCGACGATCCCCACAACTGGACCGCGGACGACCCGCAGACGAGGGACGTCGCCGCGGCGCTCGCCGCCGCCCCGCCGGGCGCATTCCGGGTGCTGTTGGCTCACCGCCCGGGCGCGTGGGACTCGGCCGCCCCGCGTGGCATCCCGCTCACGCTCGCGGGACACATCCACGGCGGACAGTTCTACCTGCCGCTGATCGGGTGGTCGGCCGGGCGCCTGATCACGAAGTACGTGATGGGCCACTTTCAGCGCGGGGCGAGCCAGTTGTACGTGAGCCGCGGGATCGGCGTCGTCGGCGTGCCGATCCGCGTGTTCGCGCCGCCGGAGATTGAGCTGTTCGAGCTGCGGCGGGGGTGAGTCGGCGAGACCGTTGGGGTCCCACGCAGCGACTGTGTCGTTTTGTCGCGGAGTGGGACCCCAACGGTCTCACCGAGGCGCCGCGATCGCGTCCCACGCCCCGTCGAGCGCCAGCTTCACTCCCGCGTGCGTCTCGTCCCAGTCGCGCGCCGAGACCCGCTCGATGGCGAGCGTGATCACTGCGAGCCACACGCCGGCCCAGATCTCCGCGGCCCCCGGCTTCACGGAGCCGTCGGCCTTGGCCTGGGCGATCAGGCCCTCGAGGTCGATCCGGAACTCACGCGCCGTCTTGCGGCTCTCCTCGTCCAGCAGCTCGTCGGAGCGCTGGACGAAAAACAGCCGGGCCACGGCCGGCTCGCGCGCCGCCCCGGCCACGAGCCCGCGGGCGAGCTCGGCCAGCTTCTCGCGCGGCCCCACCTTGAGCGCGTCGGCGTCCTTGACCAGCTTGTCGGCCCAGCGGGCCGAAGCGCGGTACAGCTCGTTGAAGAACTGCTGCTTGCCGGCGAAATGACGATAGATCGTCCCCTCGGCCACCCCCGCCTTTTTCGCGATCGCGGGCGTAGTGGTGTCGTGGTATCCCTGCGCGGTGAACAGCTCGAGCGCCGCGCGGACCAACCGCTCGCGCGTCAAGTCGGCTTGGGCCATCGCGCGCGAATCTAACCTCCTAGCCTGGTGCCCGCGGCTCGCGCGCCGGGACACCGCTCCGCGACAAAAATACGCAGTCGCTGCGCGGTGCTCCGGCACGCTCGCCGTGAGCGCGCGGGTGAGGCCCGAGGGATCCCGCGGAGCGACTGCGTCGTTTTGTCGCGGAGCGGGATCCCTCGGGCCGAACTGGGGTTCCGCGCGTCGCTCAGGCTCGCTAACTTTCCGCCGCCGCATCCCGCACGCCGTCCGGAGGCAATCGCGTCATGCGCATGTTGGTTTTGGGCGCGGGCCTGCAAGGGTCCGCCTGCGCCTATGATCTGTTGCAGCAACCCGTCGTGGAGCGTGTCACGGTCGCGGACCTCGAGCCGGACCGCATCCCCCGGGTGCTCCAGCCCCATGTGGGCAAGCGGCTGGCTCTGTTGCGGCTCGATGTGCAGCACGGAGCCGCGCTGCGCGACGCGATGCGCGGGCAGGACGCGGTGCAGAACGCGGCGCCGTACTATTTCAACCTCGCGGTCTCGCGCGCGGCGGTGGACGCCGGCATCCACTGTGCCGACCTGGGCGGCAACACCGAGATCGTCTTCCAGCAGAAGGCGCTCGACGCGGAGGCCCGGGCGCGGAGCGTCTCGATCATTCCCGACTGCGGCCTCGCGCCCGGCATGGTGAACATCCTCGCGGCGGAGGGAATCCGCCGGGTGGGGAACGCCGAGGTCGTGAAGATCTACGTGGGCGGCCTGCCGCAGCATCCCGAGCCGCCGCTCAATTATCAGATCGTGTACTCGCTGGCCGGCGCGCTCGACTACTACACGACCCCCTCGTGGGTGCTGCGCGACGGCAGGCCGGCGCGCGTGGAGGCGCTCTCGGAGCCGGAGCACGTCGTCTTCCCGCCGCCGGTGGGAGAGCTCGAGGCGTTCCACACCGGCGGGGGCATCTCCACCCTGCCGTGGGCGTACGAGGGCAGGGTACGGACCATGGAGTACAAGACGCTGCGCTATCCCGGGCATGTCGCGATCATGCGGCCGATCCGAGAGCTCGGGCTCCTCGATCTCACGCCCGTCACGGTGAATGGCACGAGCGTCGTGCCGCGCGATGCATTCATCGCGACGGTGTCCCCCAAACTGACCAAGCCTGACGGACGCGACCTCGTGGCCTTGCGTGTCGAGGTGCGGGGTACCAACGGCAAGCGGGCCGCCTGGCAGCTGCTCGATTACTACGACGCCGCGCACGGCATCAGTGCGATGATGCGGACCACCGGCTATTCCCTGGCCATCACCGGACTCATGCAAGTGGATGGCCGGATCGCCACGCGGGGGGTGCACACGCCCGACGAAGCCGTGCCGTTCGCGGCGTACGTCGCCGAGCTGGCGCAGCGAGGGGTCGAGATACGGGAGGTCTAATTGCGGATTTGGGATTTCGGATTGCGGATTGGCATGACGAGCGTCGAGAAGTCGGCACCGTCCAATCCGCAATCAGCAATTCGCAATCCGCAATTCAGTAGCTCCACGTCGTGCCAAACAGCAGCCGCCCGCCCTCGCTCCCCCGGCCGTAGCCGATCACAACGAGCGAATTGCGCAACAGGCGTAACGCGACCTCGCCGCCGCCGCCCCGGTGCAGGTCGGCCGTGGTGAGCCGCACCGCCTCGCCCGGCCCGAACACCCGACCGGCGTCGTAGAAGGCGACGACCTTGAGCTCGACCGCGTCTCCCACCGCGATCACGGCGTAGCGCGCTTCCAGGCCGCCCAGCAGCTTGCCGGGCCCGGTAAAGCGCCCGTCGTAGAACCCGCGCAGCGACCGGTACCCGCCCACGGCGACGAACGGCAGCTCGCTCGACTCCATCTCCTGCTGGGCCGCGAGCGAAGGATTCCCGCCCATCCCTTCGGCTGCGAGCCGGCCGGCCAGCACGAGACGGTGCAGCGGGCGCACCTCGACCTGCGCGTTGCCGGTCGTACGCGTGTAGCCGGTGCCGCTCGCGAACAGCAGCTCGACCAGCACCCCGGTGTGCGGGTCCACCTCGCTCTCGCGCGTATCGAGCACGACCCCCGCGCGGACGACCTTGTCGGTGAAGGGCACGGTGCTCGGGTCCACGCGTCCCGCGGCCAGATCGTCGCGGAACACGCTCGGCCCGGGAAGGGCCCGGAAGTCGGTACGGGTCAGCCCTCCGCCCAGGAGCAGCCGCACCGGGCCGACCAGGCGATGCTGAACCGTGGCTCGCCCGACCAGACGCGTGCGACTCAAGCGGTAGAGGTACGCACCGATCGTGGCGACGCTGTCCGGGGAATACTGCGTGTCGTTGCCGAGCCCGTAGTAGCCGAGACGATTGTCGCGCACCGCGGCGAGCGTGCCGCGCGCGCGCCACCCCTGCCACCACGCCGGGGCCTGGGCATCCACGACGAGCGCCCAGCTCCCCTTCGTCCCCGCGCCCACGTCGATGCTCAGCGACGCGCGGCTCGGCTCTGGCCGCTCAATGAAGCCGAGCGGGCTGTAGCGACCGTAATGGAGCGCCCCCCACAGGCCACCGGTCGTCGTGTAGTAGAGGTATGGATAGAAATTGTCGCGCCAATAGCGCTGGGCGTGCAGCGCCGGCACCCCCCCGGCCCCCGCCGCCCCGGCGGCGGCGAGCGCGAGCGCTGCGCTAACGGCTCGCAGCGGCCCGCTCGTACAGATGGGCCGCGTCCCGGAGTTTGGCCTCGACGCCGTCGTGCGCGGCGTAGTGTCCCGGGTAGAGCGAGGCGGCGCCGAACTCACCGCGCTTGTTCACGGCGTAGAAGGTCAGGTCGAACTTGGGACGCCCTCGCTCGTCCAGCAGGCGGGGCTCTGTCGTTTGTGTCACGCGCTTGAGTGTCTCGAGGCACGCATCGGTCGGTTTCATCCCCCGTCGCATGAACTCGACCGTCAGGAAGCCGCCGCACACTTTGATATTCGATTCGCCCCGCCCGGTCGACCCGGCCGCGCCCACGTCGTTGTCGGTGTACTGACCGGCGCCGATGATCGGGCTGTCACCCACGCGGCCCGGGATCTTGAAGGCGAGCCCGCTGGTCGTCGTCACGGACGAGATATCACCCTGCGGTGTGACGGCGTCGCAATTGATCGTGCCGGTGGGCCGGACCGTCAGGTTCTCGGTTTCGGGGACGTCGAGGTAGTCGTCGGTCGGGTTCAGGTTGGCGCGCCAGTGGAGCCACATCTCGCGTGCGTGCTCGGTCAGCAGGTTCTCTTCCTTGAAGCCGTACTGCAGGGCGAATTGCTTCGCGCCCTCGCCGACGAGGAAGATGTGGTCGGTGTATTTGAGCACGAGCTTCGCCACCTCCGACGGCGTCTTGATCCCTTCCAGGGCGCCCACGGCGCCGGCACGTCTCGTGGGTCCGTGCATGCACGACGCGTCGAGCTGCACGACGCCGGCGGCGTTCGGCAGGCCGCCGTAGCCTACCGACTCATCGTTGGGGTCGAGCTCCTGGATCTTCACCCCCTCGATCACGGCGTCGAGCGTGTCCGCTCCCTGCATCAGCAGGTCGAACGCCTTTTGCACCGCGCGCAAGCCATTGGCGCTCGACACCGCCACCGGCTTCGCGGCCCAGCGGCTCCGGGGCGGCAGCGGACGCGGTGGTCGCATGGGAAACGGGATATCGAGCACGCCGGTCGCGGCCACGCCGGCCGCGGCGGAGGCGAGGAAGTCACGGCGCGAGAGCGACTCGGACACGAGAACACTCCGGTGGAAGTGCGAGTGCGTAGGTTGCGCGGTCGGGCGGGCCCTGTCAACTTGCTGCTCGTGGACTTCGCAGATCCGCCAAGTATGCGTGCGGTGATACGCGGGATGCTGGGCGCCGCGTTGGTGGTGGTCGGCCTGGCGCTCGTCGTGGTGTCGATCGCCGAGGGGCACGTGGAGTGGCGGCTCGTCGCGCTGCTGCTCTCCCTCTGGGGCGCCTGGAGCTTCTTCGGCACGCTGTTCGAGTCCGTGGTCGAGCCGCTCGGCCGGTTCCTCGGCAGCGCGTTGACGGGCGGCGCGATGCCGGGCGACCGCGCGATCACCATCGACGACGAGACGACGATGCTCGAACGCGTGCTCGACGCGGACCCCCCGCCGCTGCAACACCGCGCCGTGCTGGCTGGCATCCGGCTCGCCGAGATCTACCGGACGCACCAGCACGACGTTGCCAAGGCGGAGCAGGTCATCACCCGGCTCGTGGCCCGGTATCCGGACGCGCCCGAGCTCGCCTATGTCCGCTCCCGTTGAGCTGTCGCTGGTCGTGCCGGTGTACAACGAGCGCGAGAGCCTGCGGATCCTGGTAGCGGAGGTCGATCGCGCGCTCGCGGGGCGGCGCTACGAGATCGTGGCCGTGGATGACGGCTCGAGCGACGGCTCCCTCGACGAGCTCAAGGCCCTGAAGCGTGATCACCCCGAGCTGCACATCGTCGCGCTCGCCGCGAACGCGGGGCAAACCGCCGCGTTCGCGGCGGGGTTCCGCGTCGCCCGGGGGCGCGTGGTCGTGACGCTCGACGCGGACCTGCAGAACGATCCCGCCGACATCCCGGCGCTGGTGGCGGAGCTCGCCAAGAGCGGCGCCACGGCGGTCGCGGGATACCGCGTCGAGCGGCACGACAGCGGCTGGAAGCGGCTCCAGAGCCGCATCGCCAACGGCATCCGCAACCGCCTGAATCGGGAGACGATCCGCGACACCGGCTGCTCCCTCAAGGCGTTCCGCGCCGACGCGCTGCGCGAGCTGGCGCTCTTCAACGGGATGCATCGCTTCCTCCCGACGCTCATCCGCATGCAGGGGGGCAGCGTCCGCGAAGTGCCCGTGCGTCACCGCCCGCGCCGCTACGGCAAGACCAAGTACGGGATGTGGAACCGGGCGTTCCGGAGCCTGGCGGACGCTCTCGCCGTCCGCTGGATGCAGCGCCGGGCGCTGCGCTACCGCGTGCGGGAGGAGCTACCCTGATGCACGAAGACTGGGTGCGCCAGATCGACCTGGAGCTGGACGGCGAGCTCAGCCTGCCCGAGCGCGCCGCGCTGTCCCGCCATCTCGCCTCGTGCCGGCACTGCGCCGAAGCGCGCGTCAACCACCTCGAGATGCGCGTGGCGTTCGCCCGTTCGGCGGGGGAACCCCACGCCCGCACCGTGCCCCGGCCCCGTATTCGCGCCCGCGCGTTGGCGATCGCGGTCGTGCTTGCTCTCGTGGCCGGGGCGGCCGCGGGGTGGCTGGCACACTGGCGCTGGGGTGGACCGGGCGCGGGCCCGCTCGAGGCGACGCGTGCGACGTTCGTGGCGCAGTAGCCTCCCGGTCGCCGCGGCCGCCCTGCTGGTGGCGGCGCTGCAGGCGCCGAACTACCGCGTGACTTATCGCCTCCGCGTCGTCCAGCCCGCGGCGGCCGGGGCCGACACGCAACTGCTGGCGAGCGGCGTCGTGACCGGCCCGCCGGAGACGAACCTGCGGCTCTCCCTACGCGCGCCGGGAGCCGAGCTGCGCGGCTTGCTCGGCACCCTCCCCGAGCCCGATACCGTCAATCTCGCCGCGCTGTTCTTCAGTCGCCGCGCGGCGGGTCGCTCGCGCCGCGGCCTCCCGCTGTGGGAGGAAGACAGCTACCGGCTCTGGACCCGCCTCCCGTGGGGCGGCACGGCCCGCCTCTATCCGTTTGGGACCAGCGGTGCCGGGGTGCCGACCCGCGCGACGCGGCCGCCCCTGTGGGTCGAGATCACCGTGGGCCGTCAGTTCGCGGCCGGCGAGACGCGGGCGAGCGAGGAGGTCACGATCGTCGATAGCGCGATCGCGTTCGACGCCCAGGCGGTGATTCCGCCCCGCCGGGTGACGGTGCGGATGAGCCTGGTGCGCGGCGACACCGCGAGCAGCCAGCGGACCGTCGATTTCATCCCCGAGGCGCCGGGCCGGCGCGTCAGCTTCGTGCTGGGCGGCGAGACCTTCGATTTCGATGTCACGCTCGAGCGGCCCGAGCCGCCCCGCACCGGTCGCGACAGCGCGCTGGCGGTGGACGCAGACGTCGTGTGTCTGCGGCTGCTGGTCCCCGGGTCGTCGGGCCCGGCACGCGTGCGCTGCGGGCGGCTCGACAACGTGGCCCGGCGCCTCGCGCTCGTGGACGGCGACACGCTCGTCGCCACCTTCGCCTGGCCGGCGGTGCGGTGAGCGCGCTATTATCCAGCGATGTCCCGGAAGCCGCGGCTCCATCCCTCGATTTTCCACCTCCCCGTCGAGCGAATGCGGGAGGGCTATTACTCCGATAAGTACTTCGTCCGCACGCGGGAGCTGCTGCTCAAGGACAACCATCGCCCCTGCGTGACGATGCAGGTGTTCGGCAAGGCACATGCCTTCCTCGGCGGCATCGACGAGGCGATCGCCATCCTCAAGCTCTGCTCCACCGAGTGGGACGAGCTCCAGGTGTACGCCCTGTACGACGGCGACGAGATCGAGCCGTGGGAGACGGTGCTCCTCATCGAGGGGCCGTACGACGCGTTCGCCCATCTCGAGACGCTCTACCTGGGCGTGCTCGCCCGGCGCACCAAAGTCGGGACCAATACGCGTCGCGTCGTCGAAGCCGCGCGGCCCAAGCAGGTGATGTTCTTCCCGGCGCGGCACGATCACTGGCTGGTGCAGACCGGCGACGGCTACGCCGCCCACATCGCCGGCGCGATCGGGGTCTCGACCGATGCGCAGGCCTCGTGGTGGGGCTCCGAAGGCGTGGGCACCGTGCCCCACGGACTCATCGCCGCATATGGCGGCGATACCGTGCTGGCCTCCCGCAAGTTCGCCGAGCGCATGGACCCCGGTGTGCGGCTCATCACCCTGGTCGATTTCGAGAACGACTGCGTGGACACGTCGCTCAAAGTCGCCCGCGCCCTCGGCGAGCGGCTGTACGGCGTGCGCATCGACACGTCGGAGACGCTGGTCGATAAGTCCGTCATTCCGCAGATGGGCACGTTCAAGCCGACCGGGGTCAACCCGCAACTGGTGTGGAACGTGCGCGGCGCGCTCGACAAAGAAGGGTTCCGGTTCGTGAAGATCGTCGTGTCCGGCGGATTTACCGTCGAGAAGATCCGCCAGTTCGAGGAAGAAGACGTCCCCGTCGACATGTACGGGGTGGGGTCGAGCTTGTTCCAGGGGCGCTTCGATTTCACCGCCGACGTGGTGCGGGTAGAGGGGAAACCCGTCGCCAAGGTGGGCCGCGGCTACCGGCCCAACCCGCGGCTCGAGCGCGTGGACTAGCTGGCCTCGCGGCGGCGCGCGCCGTAGAATTGCCTGGGCACCTTCAAAGCGACTGTCTGCCCGAGACCTTCGAACGGTTGCAGTCGGCGCTAGCCGGGCGGTACGCCATCGAGCGGGAGCTGGGCCACGGGGCGATGGCGACGGTCTTTCTCGCCCAAGATGTGAAGCACCGCCGCCAGGTCGCGCTCAAGGTGCTGCGTCCCGACGTTGCCGCGACCGTGGGACCCGAGCGCTTTGTCCGCGAAATCGACATCGCCGCCCACCTGACTCACCCCCACATCCTGGCGCTGCACGACTCGGGCTCGGCCGCCGGGTTCCTGTACTACGTCATGCCGTTCATCGAAGGCGATACGCTGCGCGAGCGCCTGACCCGCGAGCTGCAGCTCCCCGCGCCCGAGGCGCTGCAGATCGCCGCCGAAGTGGCCGAGGCGCTCGACTACGCGCACAGCCGGGGCGTCGTCCACCGCGACATCAAGCCCGAGAACATTCTGTTGGCCGGAGGCCACGCCGTGGTCGCCGACTTCGGCATCGCGCACGCCGTGAGCGAGGCCGGTGGCGACACGCTCACCGCCACGGGCATGACGCTCGGCACGCCCGCCTACATGAGCCCCGAGCAGGCGGCCGGCGCCAAAGTGGACGGCCGCAGCGATCAGTACGCGCTGGCATGCGTCGTGTACGAGATGCTGTCGGGCGCGCCCCCCTTCACGGGCGCGGGGGCCCGCGGCGTGCTGGCGCGACACCTCCAGGAGTCGCCGCGCTCGCTCCGCGTCGTGCGCCCGACGCTGCCGCGCCATGTCATCCGCGCGGTCGAGGTCGCGCTCGCGAAGCTGCCCGCCGACCGCTTCGCGACGGCCGGAGCGTTCCAAGCGGCCCTCACCGGAGCCCACCCGACACCCCGGCCCGGCCGTCCTTGGCGCCTGCCGCGTCGCGGGTGGGTGGGCGTCGTCGCAGTCGCCGGCATCGCGGTGCTGGCACGCGTGTCGTTGCATGGCGCCGGCGCGGTGCATTTTGGCGAGCGAGACTGGATCCTGGTGGCGGACTTCGACGGCCCACCGGACGATCCCGGGATGGCGGACGCCCTGCGCGAGCTCACGACGGCGGAGCTCAACCAGTCCCGCTATCTCAGCACGCTCCCGCGCCAACAGCTCGGCGGCGTGCTCCGCTCGGCGGGCAAACCCGACTCGATGCACGTCACGCCCGAGATCGCTCGGGAGCTGGCCTACCGCAGCGCCATTCGCGCGGTTCTGGTCGGGAGCGTCAGCCGACTGGGCCGGGCGAGCTATTCGATCGTGCTTCAAGTGATCGATGCCGAGGCGGGCACCGACATCGTCTCGGTGGCGGGCGCGGCGGCCGATTCGAACATCGTGCCCACCGTGCAACGGCTGGCGCGCGAAGTCCGGGAAGGCCTGGGCGAGCGGCGCGGCGCGATCCAGGCCAACCTCTCCCTGGAGCAGGCGGCCACACCCTCGTTCGAGGCGTATCGTCGATACGTGGAAGGTGTCACGCTCCAGTACAAAGGAGACGGAGTCGGCAGCAACCGCGTCCTGCGCGAGGCCCTGTCGCTGGACACCGGCTTCGCATCGGCTTGGCACGTCATCGGCTGGAATTACTTGAACGAGCGGATGCTCGACTCGGCGCGGATCGCGTTCGCCGAAGCGCTCAAGCGGCCGGATCGCCTCGGCGTCCCGCGTCGCTACCGGGTCGAGGCGGAGGCCGCGTACACGATGCGGTACGACCTGCCCGCGGCCGTTCGCGCCTGCGACCTCTATCTGCAGCATTTTCCACGATCCTACAGCGTCCTGAACAATCGCGGCCTCTACCTGCTCGCGCTCGGGCGGTACGAAGAGGCGTTGGCGGATTTCGAGCGCGCGGTCGCCGCTCACCCCTTCGGCGCCCGCCAGGCGCAGATTCAGCTCCTGAACCAGGTCGCGACGCTGGTGACGCTCGGCCAGGTCGACCGGGCGCGGGCGGCCGCGCGGGACCTGACCGGCCCGTTCGCGACCTACATCCAATTGTTGCTCGCGACCGCGACGGACGACTGGGTCGGAGCGGACTCCGTGGCGGCGGCCACCGCCGGCGCGCCGTCGGCGCCCAATTGGTTGCGCGTCCAGGCGGTGGCGACGGGGGCGGCGGCGCGGGCCGCTCGGGGAGGCGTGGACGCGGCCGATCGCGCCCTGGCGGATGCCGCCGTGGGCGCGCCCCCCGATGTGGCCCGGTGGTACGAGCGCGCGCGCTTACTGCTGGCCGATGCGGCCGGGCGCGCCGCGCCGCCGCTCCCCGCCGCGGCGGACCGCGACACCTCGGGACCGGGACTCATCACGTACGGCCTGTGGGCCGCGCAACTCGGGGACTCGGTCGGGGCGCGGCGTCGCCTGCGGCGCGTGCTGCGGCTGTCCGAGTCGGAGCGCGCTCGCCTCGGCTACGGGTCCGCCCTGCTCCAGGCCCGCCTGGCGGCGGGAGCCGGCCGTTGGGCGGATGTGGTCGCGTCGATCGGACCCGCCGCTGCCCGCGGCGAGCACGACAGCGCGCTGCTCGACCGGGTGAACACCCTCGCCCTCCGTTGGACGGCCGCCGACGCCTACGAGCACCTCGGGCACGTCGATTCCGCGCTGGCGCTGCTGGAGCTCGTCGTGCGACCCACGCGCATGCCGGGAAGCGCCTTCGCGCTTCGAGGCCTGGTGTTTCCGTTCGCGCACGAGCGGATGGCGCGTCTCGCCGAGCGCCTGGGGGTCCGGGCCGACGCGCGGCGTCACTGGAGCATCGTTCTCGCCACCCTGACTCATCCCGATCCGGACCTGGCGCCGACCGTCGCCGAGGCGCGCCGCGCCCGGGACTCCCTACAATGAACCGGAGGACGACGCCCATGAACGCGAAAGGCATCTTGCTGGTCGCCCTGGCAGCCGCCGCTATCGCGGCGGCGTATCAGTCGCAGTCCCCGAAGCCCAAGCACTTGAAGCTCGGGAAACGTCAATGCCTGTGGATACCGACGACGCCCGCCGACACGGCGCGGAACGCTAAGAAGAGCCTGAAGTGCACGCTCTCGAACAGCATGAGCATGGTCCTCGACAGTGCGGGCGTGGGAAGCGGCGGGGGCAAGCTCACCGTGACGCAAGACAGCGCCGGCGTCGGGTCCGGCGGAATGCACTGCTCCTGGGTATCGATCCAGGGGGCGGACACCACCACGAAGCGTGTTCTGGTCTGCACGGTCGCGCTGCAGCTGACCGTGGACAGCGCCGGCGTCGGGTCGGGGGGAGGACATCACTAGCCGGGTCCCCGGGGGGGGGCGCGCCGCTCCGCCGTCGCGAGGCGGCGCGCTCATTCTTGAGGTGCCGATCGTACCACGCCAGATACCGCTCCATGCGATCCCGCAGGTAGCTGGGCTTCCCGATCGCGTGGCGCTGCCCCGGATAGATCACCAGCTCGGCCTCCACGCCAAGGCTCTTGAGCGCCTGATACATCTGCTCCGAGTTGAGCAGCGGCACGTTGAAATCCTTGTCCCCGCACAGGAACAGAGTGGGCGTGACGATCCGGTCGGCGTGCAGAAACGGGAATGAGAGCTTCAGCCAGACGTCCGAGTGCTTCCAGGGGACGCCCAGCTCCGCCTCGTACTCCCGGACGTATTGATCGGTACCGTACCCGGCGAGGATGTTCGAGGCCGAGGCGCCGCTCACGGCGGCCTTGAAGCGCCGGTCCTGGGCGATCACATAGTTGGTGAGGATCCCGCCGTAGCTCCACCCGCCCACGCCGAGCCGCACCGGATCGGCCAGCCCCTGGGCAGTGACGTAGTCGACCGCCGCCAGCACGTCCTGCGCGTCCTTGTTCCCCCAGTCGGCGTAGATGGCCGTCGCGTATGCCTCGCCGCGTCCCGAGCTGCCGCGTGGATTCGCGACGACCACGAGGTAGCCGTGGGCCGCGAGCACTTGGAACAGATGGCTGAACTCGTACTGAAACTGCGACACCGGTCCGCCGTGGATGCGGAGAATCGCGGGGTAGCGCGTTCCCGCCCGGAAGTCCGGCGGCTTCACGACGAGGCCGTTCACGGTGGTGCCGTCGCGGCTCTTGAAGGTGATGGGCTCCGTGGGTGCGAGCTTGACCTCCTTCAGCCACGCGTCGTTCTGGCGTGACAGCGGGCGCAGCGCGTTTCCCGCGCTGTCCAGGGCGAACACCTCGGTGGGCGCGTCCAGCGTGGACACCGCCACTGCGACCCTCCCGCCCGGTGCGGTGGTGAATCCGGTGACCACGCGGGATTCGGCGATGAGCCGCTCGATCGCGCCGCCGGCGGCGGGCACGCGGGCCAGCTGCACCGCGCGGTCGTCCTCCAGCTGAAACAGGATCGCCTTCCCGTCCGGCGACCACGTCGGGTTCGCCACACTGCGGTCGAGCGCCGCGGTGAGCAGGCGCGGCGCGCCGCCCGCCGCTGGAACCACCGCGAGCTGCTGGAGCCCGTAGTAGATGAGCTTCGGGAGCCCGCCCTGGAGGTAGGCGATCGAGCGCCCGTCGGGGCTCCAGGCTGGCCGGCTCTCCGTGTCGGGATCGTTGTCAGGGCCCTCGAACGTGGTGAGCTGACGCGGCACGGCCCCCGGGACCGCGTCCATCAGGTACAGGTCCCAGTTGTTGTCGCGGTCGAAATCGGCGCGCCGCTTGCTCACGAACACGAGCGAGCGACCATCCGGCGACCACGCGGGGAGCAGCTCGTCGTACGGCCCTGGCGTGAGGACCGCGCCCTTCCCGGTCTCGACGTCGACCAGATACAGGTGGCGCCGCTCCTTGCCGAGGTAGCCGATCTCGTCCTGCTTGAACTGGAAGCGGTCGATCACGACCGGGGCCGGGGTCTTGGGTTTCGCCGTGTCGGCGTCCCCGACCACGGCCGCGAGCCGCTTGCCGTCGGGTGCCCACACGTAGTCCTCGACGTCGCCGCCAAAGCTTGTGAGCTTGCGGCCCTCGCCCCCCGAACGATCGAGCAGCCAGAGCTGTGTGTGCTCGTCCTCGCGGCTCGACAGGAAGGCGAGCCAGCGGCCGTCGGGGCTCCAGCGCGGGGCGCTTTCCCCCTCCTTGGAATTGGTGAGACGCAGGGTACGGCTACCGTCCCAGCTCGTCATCCACACGGCGCCGGGCTGCTTGTCCTCGGCCGAATCGGCGCGGGTCACAGTGTAGGCGACCCAGGCGCCGTCGGGGGAGAGCTGCGGATCGGCAACGTCGCGCAGCCGGAACAGGTCCGCGACGGTGACCAGCCGCGGCGCGGGGGCGGGGGCGAGGGCGGGGGCCTGCGCGGCGACGCCGCGGGCGCCCAGCGTCAGGAGCAGGGCGTAGAGCGTTCGGGTCGTTCGGAGCATGGGCGCAAGGCTACGACCCTTGCACTCGCCGTGCAAATGCATATTTTTCCGAAGTAATGAATATTAATTCACGAGTCCCCGTGGGCATCTTAGGGGCCTCCGGCTACGTCGGGCAGGAGCTCGTGCGGCTGCTGACGCGGCACCCGGGGGTTGCGCTCGTGTTCGCCACGGCGGACGCGAGCGCGGGCGAGACGCTGGACGGCGTCACGCTGGTGCCCGTCGACGATGCGCCGCTCGCGCGCGCCGAGATCGTGCTGTCGGCGCTGCCGCACGGTGTGTCCGGTCGCTACGTGCGCGAGGCGCGTGCCGCCGGCAAGCGCACCGTCGACTTGTCGTCCGATTTCCGACTGTCGCCTGAGGCAGTGTACGGTCTCACCGAGGTCACGCGCCCCCGGCTCCCCGCCGCCGAGCTGGTCGCGAACCCGGGCTGTTACCCGACGGCGGCGCTGCTGGCGTTGCTGCCGCTCGTGCGCCAGGGCCTGATCGACCAATCGCGCGAGGTGGTGATCGACGCCGCGTCGGGCGTCACCGGCGCCGGCCGCTCGCCCAAGCGGGAGCTGCTGTTCGGCGAAGTGTCCGAGGACTTCCGGGCCTACGGAGTGGGCAACGACCACCGCCATCTCCCCGAGCTCAAGGCCACCTTGGCGCGCGAAGGCGGCTTCACGGGCGACCTGGTGTTCACGCCCCATCTGCTTCCGGTGAAGCGGGGCATTCTCGAGACCATCCATGTACCCCTGACCCGGGCGGTGGACCAGGCGAGCGCCGAGGGGATCTACGACGCGGTGTACGCCGCCGAGCCGTGCGTGACGGTGCTGCGCGGCGCACTGCCGTCGCTCAAGGATGTCGTGTACCGCAACCGGGTCGCGATCGGCGTGGCGGCGGTGGCCAACGTGCGGCGCCCGCGACTCACGGTGATCGCGGCGATCGACAACCTCGTGAAGGGCGCCGCGGGACAGGCGATTCAGAACATGAACGTGATGCTCGGGCTGCCCGAGACGGCGGGACTGGCATGCTGAGCCCGCGCGTCGTGAAGCTCGGCGGCAATGAGCTCGATCGCCCCGGCTGGCTCGCGACCTGCGCCCGGGCGCTGGTGCGCCTTGATCCGGTGGTCGTGGTGCACGGCGGCGGGCGCGCGATCACCGCGCTGTCCCGCAGGCTCGGCCTCACGGTCGAGCAACGGGACGGCGTGCGCGTCACGACTCCCGAGATCGCGGAGGTGGTGGAGCTCGTGCTGGGCGGCCCGGTGAACCGGCAGGTGGTCGCCGAGCTGCGCTCGGCGGGCCTCGACGCGGTCGGGTTGTCGGGCGTGGACGGCGGGCTCCTGGTCGCTCGCCCGGCCGGGGGCGGGCTCGGCATGGTGGGGGAGATCGCACACGTGCGCGCCGGCCTGCTCGAGAGTTTCCTGCTCGCGGGCCTGACGCCGGTGATCGCGCCGATGGCACCCGCTCCGGCACCAGAGGGTGGTCCGCCGCTCAACGTCAACGCGGACGCCGCGGCGGGCGCGATCGCGGGCGCGCTGCACGCCGCGGAGCTGCTCCTCGTCTCCGACGTGGCCGGTGTGCAGGTGGACGGGGTCCTGCGGCCCACGCTCGACGCCGAGGACGTGGAAGTCTTGATCGACAGCGGTGCGGTGACGGGCGGCATGGCCGCGAAGCTCCGGGCCGCCACCGCGGCGCTCCGCGCCGGCGCGCACGCCGTCCGCATCGGCGACCTGCGCCTGCTGGAACACCCGGGCGCCGGCACGCGCGTCGTCGTTCTCGCCCCCCAACCCGCGTGACCGCGGTCCCTTCGGCGCTGTCCGCGCTGCTCGAGGTGTATTCCCGCGCCGGCCCGGTGTTCGTGGCGGGCAACGGCGCGGAGCTCGTCGCCGACGACGGGGCGCACTACCTCGATTTCGTCGCCGGCATCGGTGTGAACGCACTCGGCTACAATCACCCGGTCATCCGCGGAGCGATCGAGCGCGCGCTCGCATCCGGCTTGATCCACGTCTCGAACCTGTACCGCACGGAGGCGGGTGAACGGCTCGCGGAGGAGCTGGTGGCGCGCTCGTTCGCCGATCGCGCGTTCTTCTGCAACTCGGGCGCCGAGGCCAACGAGGCGGCGTTCAAGTTCGTCCGCAAATGGTCCGGCAAGCCGGAGATCGTCGCGTTTTCGGGCTCGTTCCACGGCCGGCTGTTCGCCACGCTCGCCGCCACCGACCGCCCCGAATACCGCAAGCCGTTCGAGCCCCTCGTCCCGGGTATCCGCATCGTCCCGCGCGAGGACTGGGCGGCCGTGGATCACGCGGTGTCGGCGTCGCGCACCGCGGCGGTGATTGTGGAGCCGCTGCAGGGCGAGGGCGGCGTCCGGCCGGTGGATCCCGAGTGGCTCGCGTTCGTGCGGGAGCTGTGCGACTCGCGTGGCGTCGCGGTCATCTTCGACGAAGTGCAATGCGGGCTGGGTCGCACCGGTACGCTCTTCGCCTACCAACAGACGGGCGTCGTGCCCGACGTGCTCACGCTCGCCAAGCCCCTCGCCGGCGGGCTCCCGATGGGAGCCGTGCTGCTCACCGGCGCCGTCGCGGCGGCGCTCAAGCCGGGCGATCACGCCACGACCTTCGGCGGCGGACCGCTCGTCGCCGGCGTCGCCCTCGACGTGGTCCGCACGATCGCCGCGCCCGAGTTTCTCGCCGAGGTGCGCCGCAAGGGGGAATGGCTCGGCGGGCGGCTCGCACGGCTGGCGGCCCGCGGCACGCGCGTCGCCGAGGTGCGTGGGCGCGGCTTGCTGTGGGGGGTGGAGCTGAACGAGCCGGCGGCCCCGTTCGTCGCCGCGGCGCGCGAGCGGCGACTGCTCGTTGCCACCGCGGGTCCGAGCGTGGTGCGCCTGATCCCGCCCCTCGTCGTCACGGACGCTGATTTGGAGCGCGCTGTAGAGATTCTGGAACAGGTGCTGGCGTGAGCGCACTTCCCATACCGCTGCCCGGCGTCGCGGTGCGGAGCGCGGTGCTCGCCGACGTCCCGGCCCTCGAGACGCTCATGGCCCCCTACGTCGCCACCGGCGATCTGTTGCCGCGCAGCAACTACGACCTGTGCCGGCACATCAAGGAGTACGCCGTCGCCACGGCCCCGGGCGGCGAGATCGTGGGATGCGGCTCCTTGAAGATCTATTCGCGTGGGCTCGCCGAGGTCGCCGGTCTCGCCGTGCATGCGCGGTGGCAGGGAACGGGAGTGGGGCGGGCGCTGCTCGAGACGCTCACCGCCGAAGCGCGTGTGCAGGGGCTGCACGAGGTGCTCGCCCTGACGCGCAAACCCGCGTTCTTCGTGAAGCTCGGCTTCGTGCCCGCCGAGCGCGAGCAGTTTCCGCTCAAGGTGTGGGCGGATTGCGCGCGCTGTCCACGGCAGAACTGCTGTGACGAAGTAGCAGTAGTGCTGAGGCTCTAGGCAAGGCAACAACTAGACGCACAGACGCACAGCGGTGAACAGGGTGAGTGAACAGGTATTCCCGTTGACTCGCGTCTGTTTTCCCCTGTGCGTCTGTGCGTCGGTGCGTCCAGCCTGTTGACACGTTCCCACACCCCCGAAGAGATTCGCCTCGAGTCATCTTCTGGGATGTCGATACCCAGTACGACTTCATGCACGCCGACGGCAAGCTGTACGTCCCCGAGGCGGAGCGCATCATCGGCAACCTGAAGCATCTCACCGACTACGCGCATGGGCACGGCATTTGCGTGATCGCAAGTGCCGACGACCACGTGAAGAGCCACGCCGAGATCTCCGACACGCCGGACTGGAAGAGCACTTTCCCGCCGCATTGCCTGCGTGGGACTCCCGGTCAGCAGAAGATTCCGGAAACGGCGCTCCGCGACCCGCTCGTGATCGAGCCGGCGCGGGCCGACCCCAAGGCGCTCGCCGATCGCGTGCGGGCACATCGAGGAGACATCTTGTTCCACAAACACCGGTTCGACGTGTTCACCAACGACAACGTGACCACCGTGCTCGATGTGCTGGCGCCGGACGACATCGTCTTGTACGGCGTGGCGACCGACGTGTGCGACAAGGCGGCGATCGAGGGCCTGCTCGAGCGGCGACCGCATACCCGCCTGTTCGTGGTCACCGACGCCGTGAAGGGCATCGATAAGGACGTCTCCGAGCAGCTGCTCAAGGATTGGGGTGACGAGGGCGTGCGCCTCGTCAAGACCAGGGAAGTCGTGGAGGAGGGACTCGTCGAGAGTCTCGCCCGCGCCGCCGTATGAGCGCGGCCTCCGTCGCCACCGCCCCCGCCTTTGGGCGGTTTTTTCTGCCGGGTCCCACCGACGTTCACCCCGAGGTGCTGGCCGCGATGCAACGCCCCATGATCGGGCACCGCTCCGGGGCCATGGAGCAGCTGCTCGCGCGGCTCGAGGCGCCGCTCGCCGGCCTGTTCCGCACGGCCCGTCCCGTGCTCGTCGGGACCACCTCCGCGACGGGCTTCATGGAGATGGCGGTGCGCAACGGCGTGCGGCACCGCGCCCTGTCGCTCGTGAACGGCTCGTTCAGCGAGCGCTTTGCGAACCTGGTCCGGACCTGCGGCAAGGAATGCATCCGGCTGGATGTGCCACTCGGCTGCGCCGTCGAGCCCGACATGCTGCGGGACGCGCTGCGGCGCACCCCCGTGGACGCCGTCACCCTCGTCCACTCGGAGACGTCGACCGGCGTGCTGCAGGACGTCGCAGCGCTCGCGGCCGTGGTGCGCGAGTTCGACGACGTGCTGTTGCTGGTGGACGCCGTGACGTCGCTGGCAGGCTCTCCCGTGGAGACCGACCGCTGGGGCGGGGGGCGGGCGCTCGACTTCGTCCTCACGGGCTCGCAGAAGGCGCTCGCCCTGCCCCCGGGGCTCGCGCTCGGGGTCGCCTCGGAGCGCCTGGTCGAGCGGGCGAAGACGCTCCCCGCACGTGGGTTGTATTTCGATGTGGTGAGCTTTCTCGAGGCGACCACCAAGCACCAGCCGACCAACACGCCCGCGATCTCCCTGCTGTATGCGCTCGAGGCGCAGCTCGGCCGGATCGAGCGCGAGGGCGGCGTGGAAGCGCGCTGGAGCCGGCACGATGCCATGCGCCGTCGCGTGGAGCAGTGGAGCGAGCAGCACGGCATCGCGTACCTCCCTCGTGAAGGGCGCCGCAGCTGGACCGTCTCCTGTCTCAAGCTCCCCGAGGGCAAGACGTCGAAATCGATCGTGGCGGCGCTGAAGCAGGCCGGGTGGACTATCGGCGCGGGCTACGGCTCCCTCAAGGAGTCGACCATTCGCATCGGCCACATGGGCGACCACACCGTCGCAGCGCTGGACGAGCTGCTGGCGCTGCTCGCGGGGCTCGTGGCATGAGCGTGCGCGTGGTGGTGGCGGACCGCCTGACGGAGGCGGGGCTCAAGCTGCTCGCGGCCACCCCGGAGATCGAGGTGGTGAACTGCGCCGGCAAGCCGCGTGACGAGCTCGAGCGGGCGCTCGGCAGCGCGCACGCCCTGATCGTGCGCAGCGAGACGCGCGTCACCGCGGATCTGCTCACCCACGGCCCCGGGCTCCGCGTGATCGCGCGCGCCGGCACCGGCGTGGACAACATCGACGTGCACGCCGCCACCCGCCGGGGGATCGCGGTCATGAACGCGCCCGGCGCCAACACGGTCAGCGCCGCGGAGCACGCGATGGGCCTGCTGCTCGCCCAGGCGCGCCACATCCCCTGGGCTGCGGAAGCGATGCGCCGCGGTGAATGGGACCGCAAGCGGTTCGAGGGCACCGAGCTCCGCGGCAAGACCATCGGCATCGTCGGGCTGGGGCGCATCGGCGGGCACGTGGCGCAGCTGGCGCGCGCGTTCGGCATGCACGTGGTGGGGCACGACCCCTACCTCTCGCCCGAGCGCGCCGCGGAGCTGCAGCTCAAGCTGCTCCCCCTCGACCAGCTGCTGCGCCAGGCGGACGTGGTCACGCTGCACGTGGCGCACACGGAGCAGACGCACCACCTGATCAATGCCGCGCGGCTGACGCTCATGAAGCCCACCGCGGTGCTCGTGAACACGGCGCGCGGCGAGCTGGTGGACGCCGTGGCGCTGGCCGAGGCGATCGGGGAGAAGCGCATCGGTGGGGCGGCGCTCGACGTGTTCGCGGTCGAGCCGCTCCCCGCGGACTCGCCGCTCCGCAAGCTCGAGCGCGTGATCCTCACCCCCCACCTCGCCGCGTCCACGGCGGAGGCGCAGGAGCGGGTGAGCCTGGAGATCTGCGGTGCGGTGCGCGACGCGCTGCTCGCGGGCGATCTGTCGCCCGCGATCAACGTGCCCGGCATTTCGGGCGACCTGTTGCGCCGCCTCGGGCCGCTGCTCGACCTGGCGCGCCGCCTGGGCCGGTTGGCCCTGGTGCTGGTGGACGGACCGGTCACCGCGGTCGAAGTGGACTACGGCGGCAAGGACGAGGCGGCGCCACGACCCGTCCTAATGGCCGCCGTCGAGGGCCTGCTCTCCGCCATGAACGTCGAGCCCGTGAGTTTGGTGAACGCCCTGCTCATCGCGGAGGAGCGCGGGGTTCGTCACGCGCGCAAGACCGGCACGCCGGAGCCCGGCTTCGAGACCACCGTGGGCGTGACGCTCGAAACGGCGCGCGGGCGCGCGCGCGTCGCGGGCGCCGTGCTGGGAAACGGCCATGGGCGCGTGATTCGCATCGACGACTACCACGTCGACGTGGCGCCCGAAGGGTGGATGTTGATCATTCGCAACCGGGACGTCCCCGGCGTCATCGGCCGCGTGGGTACCCTGCTCGGCGGCGCGGGGATCAACATCGGGAGCTATCACCAGGCGCGGGTGCCCTTCCCGGGGCACGACGCGCTGGCGGCGATCACCGTGGATCAGCCCCTCATGAACGGCGTGCTCGACGAGCTGGCGAAGGTGCCGGACATCCAGCTCGTCCGGCTGGCGAACTTCGGGGACTGATATCAGGGGTCAGGGATCGGGGTCGGGGGTCGGGTTCACCCGACCCCGCCCCCGTTAGGGCTGAACCGGAACCGGCACAGTCGAGTATCCGAATACGCCGCGGCCCAGTTGGCCATAGTAGTCGTCGCCCCAGCAATAGGCGGTACCATGGTCGCCGCAAAGGTAACCTTCGCCGCTGGTCGCCGCCCTTCCGCTTATCGGTTTCCGGCGCTAGATAATGCCAACGCTCCCTCACCCCTCGGAGATTCTATGCGCCCCGTTGGCCTCGCTTTCAGCCTCTCGACCTCCTTGCTGCTCTCGGTGGCCCCCGCAATTCACGCCCAAGCTACCCCGGCGGAAAAACCGGCGGCGCTGAAGTGGGGCCTGGCCCCGGCCGTATTTCCCCCGGGCGCCCGGATGGCGGTCGTGAGCGGCGATCCCACCAAGGCGGGGCTCTTTACCGCCCAGCTGGCGATGCCGAGCGGCTACAAGATCCCGCCGCACTTCCATCCCACCGACGAGGTCGTCGAAGTGAAAAAAGGCACGCTGCTCGTCGGTATGGGTGACAAGTTCGACGCAGCGAAGACGAAGGCGATGAAGGCCGGTGACAAAGGGTCGATACCCGCGAAGGCACACCACTTCGCCGCGGCGCAGGGCGCCACGTTCATCGAGGTGACCGCCATGGGCCCGTTCGCCCTGACCTACGTCAATCCGGCGGACGATCCACAGAAGCAGGCCGCCAAGCCCTAGCTCACTCGTACCGCAGCGACTCGATAGGGTCCACCGCCGCCGCCCGGCGGGCGGGCAGCATGCCGGCGAGGAGCCCAATGCTGATCAGAATGCCGACACAGATCAGGGCGATCGGCCAGGACAGCTTCGGGTTCAGGATGTACTGCATCGCCGGGTTGCCCTCGGTCGGGATGGCGTCGACTCCGAACACGATCAGCGCCGCCGTCACGAGCCCCACGAGGCCGCCCGACACGGCGATGGCCATGGCCTCGAACAGGAACTGCGCCATGATGTGCCGGCGGCGGGCTCCGAGAGCGAGCTTGACGCCGATTTCCTGGGTCCGCTCTTTCACTACGACGTACATGATGTTGGCTACGCCGACGCCGGCGATGAGCAGGGTGAAGGCCCCGACTAGCCCCATGAAGACCTGGATGCCGAGCCCCACGGCAAGGGTCTCCTTTTCACTTTCGATGAAGTCCCACATGCCCAGGGCCCGCTCGTCCGTGGGGTCGAAGCGGTACTTCCGCCCCAGCACGCGGTAGAGCTCGGCTTTCACCAGGGGACCGCGGGAGGCGTCGTGCGGCTGCACGATCAGATGGCTCACGAAGCGGTTTCCCCAGATGGTGCGAAACGTCGAGTACGGGACCACGGCGCGCTGGGCGTCCGGCCCGTTGTTGCTCGAGTCCTGGAACTTCTTCTTGAGCACCCCGACCACGGTGAAGGGCAGGCCGTCCACGACCACGTTCTTGCCGATCGGGTCCACGCCCTTGCCGAAGATGCGCTCCGCCAGCTCGTTGCCGAGGAACAGCACGCGCCGCTTCTGCGCCACGTCGGCGGGGTTGATGAAGCGTCCGCCTTGCGCCGGCTCCATGTGGCGCATCGCCTCGTGATCGGGGCCGACGCCTTCGAGAAACGCGTTGGTGCGGGTCTTCCCCACCTGAAAGGCGGTGCCCCAGCGTCCGTACGAGATACTCCCCCGGTCGATGTCCGGGATCGCGCGCTCGAGCAGGTCGAGGTCTTCCTCCACGAGGCGGATTTGCCGGCCCTGACCCAGGCCCGCGAACGACTTGCTGGTCTCGCCGCCGTAGATCATGAAAATCCGCTCGCCCGCGCCCAGCAGGCCGTCCCGCACCGTGCGCTTCAGTCCCTCGCCGAACGCCAGTAGCAACACGACCGCCAACGTTCCCCACGTTACCGCGAAGAACGTGAGGAAGGCCCGAGTACGCTGTGCCTTCAAGTCGCCGATGAATTCCTGCAGCAGAATGTAGAACATGGCTAGGTGCGCAGCGCTTCCACCGGGTCGAGCGCGGCCGCGCGCCGGGCCGGCATCAGGCCCGCGACAAAGGCGACCGCCGCGAGCAGGACGAGCGTCGCCGTCAGCACCGCGGCGGAAATGGTCGGGACGCCGACGAATTCCTTGATGGGCAAGCCGCCCAGGGCGGCAACGAGCCCCAGCGACAGCAGCAGCCCGAGCATCGCGCCCAGCGCTACGATCATCAGCGCCTCGGCGAAGAACTGCCGCATGATGTCGGCGCGCGTGGCGCCGACGGCGCGCCGCACGCCGATTTCCCGCGTCCGTTCCCGCACCACGATGTACATGATGTTCGCCACCCCGATGCCGCCCACCAGCAGCGTAAAGCTTCCCACGATGGCAAAGAAAACGTTGAAGGCCACGAACATCTGGCCGAAGCGCGTCTCCCACTCGCTCGTGTCCCAGAACGCCAGCGCGTCCTTGTCCTGCGGATCGAACCGGTACTTACCGCCCAGCGTCTCGTACACCCGCCGCTCCGCCTGCTTGGTGACCTCCGAGGTCCGCGCGCGATAGACGATGTTGCTCAGGAAGCGGTTGCCGAACAGGGCGTAGTGCGTCGAGGCGGGAATGAAGATCCGGTCTCTGTCGCGCTCCTGATAGGAAGAGTTCTGCAGCTTGGGCCGCATCACCCCCACGACCGTAAACGGCGCGTCTCCCAGGAACACCTGCTGGCCAACCGGTGCGTCGTGCTCGAACAGCAGCTTCGCCAGCTCGTCGCCGAGCACGGCCACCCGCCTCCGCTCGGCGAGATCCCGATCGTTGATGAACCGGCCGCCCGCCTCGGGGATGATGTTGCGCATGAAGCCGTACACCGGGACGATGCCGGTGACGGCGGGCGCGGCCGCCTTGACGCCGCGCCGCACCCGCGTGCTCTGCGTGATGTACTCGGGACTGATGTACTGGATCTCGGCGACTTCGCGGGCGAGCAGCGGCACGTCTTCCGCCTGCAACCGGATGGGGCGGCCGTCACCGAAGCCGGCGAACGGCTTCGTGGTCCGTCCGCCCCAGAGGATCACGATCCGGTCACCCAAGCCGTGAAACCGCTTTCTAGTCTGGCGCTCCAGTCCGACGCCGAACGCCAGCAGCACCACCACGGCGACGGTGCCCCAGGCGATTCCCAGCACGGTGAGGGAGGTGCGGAGTTTCTGCGCCCGCATGTCGCCGAAGAACTCGCGCCACACGTCAGCTGATCTCGCGCGGGGGCGGCTCGATGATCGAGTCGGTTGGCTGCAGGCCCTCGAGTACCTCGATGTTGATGGCGTCCGAGAGACCGGTCTTGATCCTCCGCTCCGCGGTCGTACCGGGGCCGGTCCGGACGGTCACGAAGCTCGAGTCGTTGCGGTGGGTGATGAGCCGTTCGGGGACGTAGAGCACGCTGTCGCGGCGCGCGATGATCACCTCCGCGTTGGCCGAGTAGCCGGCGCGCAGCGTCGCCCCCGCTACCTCGGTCAGGACGATCTCGATCGGAAACACCGTCGCCTGCTCCTGCTTGTGCGCCTTGAGCCAGATCTTGTCGAGCCGCCCCTTGACCGTCGCGTTGGGCAGCGCGCCGATCTTGATCGTGACCGGCATGCCCTCCTTGAGCCGGCCGACGTCGATCTCGTCCACGGTGCCCCGAAAGATCAGGTCCCGCATGGCCGCCAGCCGCATTAGCACGGTGCCCGCTTGGTACGGCGTCAACGGCACCACCGGATCACCGATTTCGATCGAGTCCTCGAGGATATAGCCGTCGATGGGGGCGCGGACCACCGTCTCGACCGGTTTGCCGTTGGTCAGCACCGTCCCGCCTTCCTGCAGCGCCAGCCTTTCCTGCGCGAGCGACAGCTGCGAGCGCGCCTCGTCCACCTGCCGCTGTGCGGTCTCGAGATCGGAGGGGGAAATCAGGTTCTTGTCGCGCAGCTCCTGCTGGCGCCCCAGCTCGCGCTCGAGATTCTTGAGCTCGATCTCGCGCAGCTCGACGTTGCGGCGCAGCTCGACCATTTCCAGGGGCGTCGGGTTGGGTGAGATCTCGAGCAGCGGCTGGCCCCGCTTGACGAAGTCCCCGACTGCGGCGAAGCGCTGCCGCACCACGCCCGCGAGGATGGACTTGACGCTGACTTCGACTCGAGGCTCGATGGTGCCGACGGCGAGGGCCTTATCGACCAGGGACCCGCGGGCCACCGCCACGGCTTTCAGGCCATCCTTCTTGTGGCCGCCCAGCCTTCCGGCGGCGGCCATGGCGCCGAGCCCCAGTACGGCGACCACGATGGCTACGGCGAACACATTGCGGCGCTTCATCGTAGGACGGCTCCGCTGGGGTAGGTGGCACGGGGGGCGTGATTACGTACGGAGCGCACTGCCGATTGGTTCCGGCCTAGTCGGCCGCCTGCTCGCGGGGCGGCTCCTCGTCGGCCAGGAGGCGGAACGACTTCACCGCCCCGGTGAGCTTGTCCGCCGCCTCGGCGAGCTGATTCGCGGACGACGCGATCTCCTCGGTCGAGGCGCTCTGCTCTTCGCTCGAGGCTGCGATCTCCTCGGCCGACGCGAGCAGGTTCTCGGTTCCCTCGGCCACCGAGTTGAGGCGCGCGCCGATCTCCTCGACGAGGCGCCGCATTTCACCAGCCATGTTGGCGATCTCGCGGCTCCACACGTCGTTGGCCTCCGCCTCGGCGGCCACCGTCCCGAGCCCCTGAGCCGCCGTCTGGGCCGCCTCCCGCGCCGCGCCCGCGCCCTGGGCGAGGTGCGCCAGGCGATCGCGCGTCGCCTGCACGCGCCCCAGGACACCGCGTACCGTGTCGGCCGTATCGGTCGCCGCCGCGGCGGCGACCGAGGCGAGCTTGCGCACCTCGTCCGCCACGACGGCGAACCCGCGCCCCTGCGGCCCGGCACGCGCCGCCTCGATGGCCGCGTTCAGGGCGAGCATGTTCGTCTGGGTCGCCACCGCCTTGGCCTGTGCGACGAACTTCTGGATGTCGGTGGATGCCCGCGCCAGGGCGTCGGCCTCCGCCGCTCCCCTTCCCACCTCCTCCTCGAGCTTCGCGAGCTGGGCCGTGCTCTGGTCCAGCACCTCCTTGTGTCGCTTGGCGACGTCGGCGACGGCGCTGTTGCGGCGCACCGAGTCGTCGGCGCCGGCCGCGAGGATGGTCGCGATCTGGAGGATCTTGCCGGCGTCGTCGGCCGCCGCGCGCACCAGTTGCGCCTGCTCGGCGGCGCGCTTGGTGAGGTCCTGGCAGGTGGCCGACATCTGCTCGGTGGACGCGCTCATCTGCTCGGTCGAGGCCGAGATCTCGGTGGCCATGGCCGCCGCTTCATCCGCCGCAGTGCGGATGGCGAGCACCATCGTCTGGACCGACGACAGCAGCTCGACGACCTCCTGGGCGACGCTCTCGCCACCCACACTCGCCACGCTCAGGTCTCCGCTCGCCACGCGGGCCGCGACATCGCTCGCTGTGCGCACGGGGGCCGCCACGCGCGCGTTGAGCCAGCGCCCGAGCCACCGCGTCATCAGCACGGCGAACACCGACAGGGCGATGGCCCCGAGCCACAGATAGCCTTGCACCACCCGAGCGGTGGCGTACGCGACGGCCCGCGGCTCGCGGAACAGCACCCAGTAGTAGGCCTCGTTCGCGGGGAAGCGCCCGCGCGCCGCCGGCACCGACACAACGAGCTCGGGGCCGCGGGCCGTGCTCAGGATCGTCTCGCGCGGGCGCTCCGGATCGTACAACGCCGTGTCTCGCGGGACCTGGCGCAACGCCGCGTCGGCCGGGCCGTATACCAGGTTCCCGCGCCGGTCCACGAGCTGCAGGTAGGCGCTGTCGCCCAACGCGATCCCGGTGAGCAGCCCCCCGACGCGGTCCAGCGTGTAGACGCCCGCCAGCACGCCCACCGGACGCGCCCCTTCTCCCGGGCGCAGGGCAACCGCGTACCGCACCGTGACGGTCCGGGTGGAGGAGTCGATCGCGGGCTCGCTCTCGGCGGCACCGTCCTTCATCGCCCGCTGCCACAGCGCATCGTCCCCCACATGCAACCGGCCGGGCGCGCCCGAGCGTACGACCACCAGTCCGTGGCGCTCCGTCAGCGTGAGATCCGTGAACTCCGATCGCTCAGGGTAGCCCCTCATGTAGCGGGTGAGCTCGGCGTCGGCGCCGAGCTGGTGCGTCGCCCCGACCAGGCGTTCGAGGTCCGGAGGGGGCACCCGGTCGAGCCGGCGCTCGACCACCGCCCGCCCGGCGTCGATCGCGGCGCGAATCAGGGACGGGTTCGCGGCGAGCCGGTCGGCCTCACCGTGTCGCTCGCGGACGTAGTTCGTCACCAGGGCCGTGGCCCGCGCCGCCACCTCGGCTCCCCGCTCATTGGCGAGACGCTCGAACGTCCGCCTGACCCCCGCGCCCGCGAGCGACGCGAGCACGAGCACCGTGACGAGCGCGCCGCCGGCGGCCCAGAAGGTGAACCGCTGGAGCAGGTGCTTGAGGGTCGAGGCCATGGCGTGGTGGCGCAAGGTACGGCGGGTTTCTCGGGGGAGCAAGTCTGTGTAATTTCAGTGACTTATGCCCCAGGTCCCGGCGTACGACCCGCAGCTGGTCGAGGCCAAGTGGCAGGAGCGCTGGGTGCGCGAGCACACCAACGAGCCCGATCTCGATCACCCGCGTCGGCCGTTCTACAACCTCATGATGTTCCCCTATCCGTCGGCCGAAGGCCTGCATGTGGGGAACATGTTCGCATTCACCGGCGCCGACATCTACGGACGGTTCAAGCGGCTGCAGGGCCATGACGTGTTCGAGCCCATCGGGTTCGACGCGTTCGGTATCCACTCGGAGAACTACGCGCTCTCGGTGGGGATCAATCCGGCCCAACTCATCCCGAAGAACATCGAGACCTTCCGCCGCCAGCTGCGCCGGTTCGGTGGGATGTTCGACTGGCGGCACGAGCTCTCCACCACCGACCCGCGCTACTACAAGTGGACGCAGTGGATTTTCCTGCAGCTGTTCGCGGCGGGGCTCGCGTTCCGTAAAAAGGCGGCGGTCAACTGGTGTCCCCGGGACATGAGCGTCATCGCGAACGAGCAGGTGATCAACGGCTACTGCGAGCGGCACCCGGACACCAAGGTCGAGCAGCGCTTCCTGGAGCAGTGGTTCTTCAACATCACGAAGTACGCGCAGCCGCTGCTCGAAAACCTCGATCGGCTCGACTGGTCCGATTCCACCCGTACCCTGCAGCGCAACTGGATCGGACGCAGCGAGGGCGCCGAGCTGAATTTCGAGACCCCGGCCGGGGCGAAGATCCCGGTGTTCACCACCCGTCCCGATACCGTATTCGGCGCCACCTACCTCGTGCTCGCCCCCGAGCACCCGCTGGTGGACCAGCTGACGGCCGACGAGCAGCGGCGTCAGGTGAACGCCTACCGGCGTGAGATGCAGGGCAAGGACGTCGTGTCACGCCGGGTCGGCGACAAGACCAAGACCGGCGTGTTCCTCGGCTCCTACGCCCGCAATCCGGCCACGGGTGAGGCGATCCCCATCTGGATCGCGGACTACGTGCTCATGGAATACGGCACCGGGGCGATCATGGCCGTGCCGGCCCACGACACGCGGGACTTCGAGTTCGCGACTCAGTTCGCGCTGCCGATCCGCGAGGTAGTGCGCACCGGTGAGCCGCTCCCGAGCGTCACGCAGGACGGCGTGCTCATCAACTCCGGCGACTTCAACGGGCTCTCGTGCCGCGACGCGCAGCGCCGCATCGTGGCATGGCTCGAGCAGCGGGGACTCGCCACCCCGCAGGTACAGTACCGGCTGCACGACTGGTGCATTTCACGCCAGCGCTACTGGGGACCACCCATCCCGATCATCTATTGCGACGCCTGCGGCCCGGTGGCGGTGCCGGAGCGGGACCTCCCGGTGGAGCTGCCCGTCATCCAGGACTTCCGTCCCGATGCGAGCGGGGTCTCGCCGCTCGCGCGCCACAAGGAGTGGTACTTCGTGAAGTGCCCGCGGTGCGGCGCCCAGGGCCGGCGCGAGACCGACGTGTCCGACACGT
>Ga0209057_1000249_pt1 | contig 49717 bp, 46 predicted proteins | sample GraSoiAngelo_146_FD_185903 | JGI IMG/M metagenome (GOLD analysis project Ga0209057, IMG submission 185903) | Grasslands soil microbial communities from the Angelo Coastal Reserve, California, USA - 14_1009_05_30cm (SPAdes) (version 2) | ecosystem: Environmental > Terrestrial > Soil > Grasslands ...
CGGCAAACGCCGCGTCCAGTTTGTGGTTGCAGCCGTCCCGGGAACGTTGAATCGATCCTTTCGCGCGAGAAGATCGGTGATCATCACAATCGCAATCCACGAGTTGCTGTTGAACAGCGCGCTCATGATTGCCGGATAAACAGCGCGCTCGTATTCGAGGCCTTCCTGCGGCGCGATCCCGGCAAACTGCGCGATCTTGAGCAAATCTTCCCGTGCTTGTTCGCGCGTCGGCGACTTTTCATCAAACATTTCACGCCACAACTCGCGAATCGGTTTGTGATCGTGGGTCGCGTAAGTGGCGACCGATAACCGTTCAAATTCGTTTCCGGGCGTCATTCGCCCGTCCAGAAATTCCCACTGCGGAATCTTGAATCCGGCAATGCCAAGTGACTGCAAACTTGGTCGCACATATCTCGGGACCGTGCCGAGGTCTTCCCCGACCACGCGTGTAGCCCCGCTCTCGGCCAATACCATGCGCAGATATTCTTCGCCTTCGCGTTTATTGGCTTCACAGTTTTCCGCTGTCTCATCGTCGCGTGGTGCAAAATGAGGGGATCGCCCACCGGTTTTTTCCAGCATTTGTGCGTGGGTCAGCGGGAGAAATTCCGCGTTCCTCTTTGGTCGCCACGGGAATGCGTAGATCCGATAAAATCCGAGCACGTGATCGATGCGGAAAATGTGGAAGATTCGGCTGACGCCGCGCACTCGCTGTCGCCACCAGGCGAAATCCTGCGCGCGCATCGCGGGCCAGTTATAAACTGGGATCCCCCAGTTTTGTCCCCACTTGATCGTGAACTTGTCATCTTTGAAATACGATTCCGGTGGCGCGCCCCCCGACCAATCGAGATGGAAGATGTTCCGCTCAGTGAAAACATCGGCGCTGTAATAACTGATACCGAAGGGAATGTCGCCCATGAGAGCGACCTGGCGTTTCTCAGCAAATTTTCGCACCTCACGCCACTGCTCGTCGGCGATCCATTGCACGTAGGAAAAGAATTTCTCGCGCCCAGAAAACTGTGTCCGCATCTCTGTCGACTGTTCCGCCAGCCAGGAGCGCGCTGTTTGCGGGTCGCGATGTTCCCGCTTCCATTCGTCCCACGTTTCGCTCTCCCTGTTCAATTCCATGAGAACGCGAAAAAATGAATATTGTTTCAGCCAATTCGATTCGCGTTCGCAAAACTGCTCGAACACCGACTGCCGATCTGCAGTTGCGTTTAGTTGGAAATTCTTGAATGCACACTCGAGCAATTCGCGTTTCAACGTCCGAACGCGTTCGTATTTCACCGGCCCTCGTCGCAGCGTCACTAGATTCTCGTTAGCCATCGCGCTCTCGAACGCCTCGCGCGATAGTTCCTCTGGCGAACCAGGAGCGAGATGCAATGTCATCGGTTCAATCGCCATCGCGCTGATCGCGTTGTAAGGCGAATTATCGCGGCCGACCTCATTGATCGGTAGGAGTTGCACCACACCAAATCCAATCTCGCGCGCCCACACGATGAACTCGCGTAAGGTCGCTACATCGCCGATGCCGAGACCTTTCTCGCTTCGCAACGCGAAGAGAGGAGTCAGAATACCCGCAATCTTATTTTCCGGGGATAGGTTCACCTACGAATGCCTCGACAGTTAAAAAGTTAAAAGCGTTGAAAAGTTAAAATGACTGCTGTTGTAGCTTTGTAACTGTTTTAACCTTTTAACGACCGGCCCTATTCATCTGCCAGTCCTCCACCAGTGAGTGTTGTCATGTCGAGCGTAGTCGAGACATCTCTGATTATTTGAAGCACAAAAAGCTAGAGATTCCTCGACTACGCTCGGAATGACAGGGGTGGTTAAGCAACCCCTAATTTCGTCATTCGTCATTCGTGCTTCGTCATTTCGGAGCATCAGCTCCGCTTCACTTCCCAATCTTCCAGGAGTTCGTTTGGGATTTCTTTCAGAAATCGTGACGGCCGCTGGAAAACATCACCGAATCCCGCATTCAATCGCATGTGCGGATAGCTCAGGTAAAGTTCGTCGCGCGCGCGGGTGATCGCCACGTAAAAGAGCCGGCGTTCTTCTTCAACGGCATCGCGCGTTTCGAGCGAACGCGAGCTCGGAAACATGCCGTCGGTCAACCAGATCACGAATACGGTGTGAAATTCCAAGCCTTTCGCTTGATGCACCGATGACAGATTAACCGCTTCATTGTCCGCCGCCGTGTTTGGCGTCGGTTCGGCATCGACGTTGCTGATCAAGGCCAATTGCGACAGAAATTCCTGCGCATTGCTGAATTGGCGGGCGAAGGATGCCAGTTGATTTAGATCTTCGCGGCGCAGTTCGTAGTTGGTGAAATTCGCCTTCGCGTAATCGTCATAGATCGCTTCCACCACCGATACGATCATCGCGCTCGGCGGGTTTGGTTTCCCGTGGGGCGCGATCTCGTCCAGCGTTTGCGCGAGTTGCTCCCACATTTTCTTGGAGCGGGTGTTGACGTTTAATTTGAGCAAGCGTTCGCCGATGCTGTAGCCGTAGTCGCCGGCCGCGGCCTCTTCTGTAGCTGGGGGCGTTGACCCCGGGCCGCGGTCAGCGACCGCGGCTACAGGTGCAGAATCGAGCGATTTCTCCCAGCCGCTCCACAGATTTTCGGCAATCTTACCGCCGATTCCGGGTAATAATCGCACCATGCGTTTGAATGCGACTTCGTCGCGCGGATTGGCGACAAAACGAATGAAGGAGGCCACGTCTTTAATGTGCGCCTGCTCGAAAAAGCGAATCCCGCTGGTGATTTGATACGGAATTCCCCGTCGCGAAAATTCGAGCTGCAACTCCACCGCGTGATAATGGGCGCGGTAGAGCACGGCAATTTCGTTCAATTGCACTCCTTCGTCGCGCAATTCCAAAACTCGTTGGGCCACGAATTGCGCCTGTTCGCTTCCATCATTGAGCGCAATCAGCGCCGGCTTCATCGCTTTCGAATCGCGAGTCGCGCTCAAATTCTTCTTGAACTGCTTCACGTTGGCCACGATCGCGCTATTCGCGACTTCAAGAATTTCCGGCACACTGCGGTAGTTCAGCTCAATCCTGAACACCTGCACCTTTGGATAGCGCTTCGGAAATTCGAGAATGTTTTGGAAATTTGCGCCGCGCCAGGAATAGATCGATTGCGCGTCATCGCCGACCACCATCACGTTCTGGTGTTCGCGCGCCAAGATGTCGATGAAGTCGGCCTGGATCTTGTTCGTGTCCTGATATTCGTCTACCAGAATGAATTGAAATTGCCGCCGGTAAACTCGCGCGATGTGCTCGTGCTGGAGTAGCATTCGCAGCGTTTTCTCGAGCAGATCGTCGAAGTCGAGTGAGTTTGTCGCTTTCTTCTTTCGCTCGTAACGCGACCGCACATCTTTGATTTGCTCGAGCAGCGGCAGGAAATAGGGGAATTTTTCCGCGAGCAATTCCTCCATTGGCCGCTCGGTATTGACGACGAAACTAAAAATGTCCGCGAGCACGTCCGCCTTCGGAAACCGCATTTCCTTGGGATCAATTCCCGAACTTGCCACCACGGTGGCGATCAAATCTTTCTGATCTTCGCGATCCATGATGGTGAAGCCGGAGGAATAGCCGAGGGCGCTCCCGTGCCGCCGCAGCATCCGATTGCCGATGGAATGAAAGGTGCCGCCCCAAATCCCGGCTGCGTCGACCGGCAACAAATTCGAGACGCGATCGAGCATTTGCCGCGCGGCTTTGTTGGTAAAGGTAAGCAACAAGATGTTGCGCGCGTCCACACCGTTCTCGAGCAAATAGGCGACGCGATAGGTTAGGGTGCGCGTTTTTCCCGATCCAGCGCCCGCGATCACCAGCAACGGACCCGGTGGCGCCGTCACCGCCGCCAACTGCTGCTCATTCAATTCCGCCGCATAATCGATCGCACCGCTAAAGGATGAATGCGCGCGTTGCAGAGTGTATTGGCGAGACATGGGAAGGATTACGCTGCGGTCGTCCCGCGTAGTCTTCAATGGAAATTGTTTAAAAATCGGCGCAACCGACGCGCATTATCACTACCTCTCGGATTAGTTGAACCAATCGAACAAACTCGTCGTTGCATTAATCGCGATTTGCGCGGCGATCTGGATCATCGCGGCGATTAACCCTATGAGAAAATGCCGCTCGGAATTTGGGCGAAAGATTTTTTCCATCTCTCGCGCAATCATTACGACCGTTTTTGCCCACGGTGCGTTTGGATTTCTACTGGCGTTTCCGATTCGGGAATTGCTTTTGCGGTTTAGCGGAATTCGGCGCGGAGTCTGGAGTTTCGCGTTACCGGTGGCGATCATTCTCGCAGTCAGCGGTTGTTTTGAAATCATCGAAAGCATCGTTGCGGAAATAGTCGCGCCGGGAAAAGGAGTGCAATGGCTCGGTGGGCAGGGCGATGAATGGGACGCCCAGAACGATATGGTCTCGGCGCTCGTTGGTTCGTTGCTTATGGTGGGTGTCGTTGCGTTGCTGCAACGGACGGAGGCTCGCCCTCGCTTCCATTCTGTTCCCGTCTCTCCCGCCGGGAGAGACGCACGCGCGAGCGGCAGTGAGGGCACAGGAGTGGGTTGGGGAGAGGAGGACGCAGAGCGAAACATATTCGCTCATTCGAACGCACGCGATATCGCGAAGCATTTTTCTGCCCATTGCGGTTGTCTGTTATGTTGCGTTCTGGATTGCACTGGCGATCCATCCGCTCGATCGCAGCGATTGGTTGCTCGAAAATCTCCTCGCCGTTATATTGCTAAAGGGAGCAACGGCGAACGGCGCGCTGGTTGACTGAAAACTTGACTTACACTGGGCTGACTGCTTGCGTGGCTTCAGCAATATAACTTGACTAATAACTTGACTTATGCTTGACTAAAGCACGGTGAGTTACGAGCCACTTTTTACCATTACTCCAATGCTGCTCTCACAGGTGGAGCAGGTTGCGGCCTTGCGCGAGCGGATTTTGGCGGCGGCGGTCCAGGTGCCTTGGATCCCGGCACTCCAGAAGGATACCCGAATTCGCAACGCCCATTGTTCGACCGCGATCGAAGGCAATCCGCTTACACTCGAACAGGTACGCGCCATTGAAGAGGGACGGGAAATTCCGGCGACGGGACCGCGCTCGCGTCGGGAAGTAGCGAATTACTTCGCCGGCTTGCGCTTCGTGGAGAAAAATGCCCAACGTAGTGCCGTCACGCATGAGGAAGTGTTGAAGTTACACCGGATTATGGCCGGCGGCGTGATGGATCAGGGCACGGCGGGCCGGTATAGGAAGATTCGTGTGCGGGTGGGGGATTATATCGCCCCGCCGCCCGAGAAGTTACAACCGATGATGTCTGATCTGTTGGGCTGGTGGAACAAACGCGCGGCCAGGATTTCGTCGATCCTCAGTTCCGCTATTTTGCATCATCGTTTTGAAGTGATTCATCCGTTCGCCGACGGCAATGGACGCGCTGGTCGCATGCTTAGTCTGTGGGAATTGTACCGGCGCGGTTTTGACAATCATCATATCTTTTCGATCGATGAATTTTATTGGGAGAATCGCCCGCGCTATTACGCGGCGCTCGACCAAGTGCGGAAGGAAAATAACGATCTGACCGGCTGGCTCGAATACAGCGCCGAAGGGTTGCGCCTGACTCTCGAACGCGTCTGGACACGCATCCAAAAACTATCTGCTCATGCCGGTAAAACGAAGCTCGTCTTGCGACCGAAACAGGAACAACTGCTTCATTTGCTGCGCGAGGAAAAGGCGCTGACGCCACGCGAAATTTGGGATGGAATTGGCGTCTCAAAACAGGGCGCACTTGATTTGTTGCGACCGCTGGTCAAAGCCGGATTGGTGCGGCGCATCGGAACGAGAAAGACGGGCCGTTACGTCTTAACCTGAACCTCCGGAAAAATTGTGCACGGCTTAGCTGGCAGCGAATAATTACGAACTAGCAGCCGGCCGTTGTTGTTCACGAGATTACAAGCGGTTTCAAAAGTGAAATTGGCAATGCAAATTCCCGTAGAATGCCCTCATCCTAACCTTCTCCCACCAGAAGAAGGAACTACCTCTCCCCTTTGGGAGAGGTTGGGGTGAGGGTTTCAGACTTTTTGCAACTACTCATAAGGAGAATGAACGGCTAGGAGGAACGCCCCGCTGAGAACGATATTTTTGCTGTTAAGAATCGTAGCAATCCAGGTACTTGATGCCGGAGCCAGTGTTGAAAATCACCAGGCTTTCGTCAGGCGAAATTTTGCCCGACGAGAGTAGCGACCTTAGCGCGGCAAAGCATGCTGCACCTTCCGGAGCGACGAAGAGTCCTTCGCTCGAAGCAACTTCTGCGGCAGCGCGAATCATCTCGTCGTCGTTAACTGCTATGGCGCCGCCGTTCGACTGGCGAAGAATGTTGAGGATAAGAAAATCGCCTATCGCTTTGGGAACGCGTAATCCAGAAGCAAGCGTGTGCGCATTGGGGAATTCGGCGGCACAGTTTTCTCCGGCTTCGAATGCGCGAACGATGGGCGCGCAGCCCTCGGCCTGCACCGAAAACATCCGTGGGCGTTTTTGGCCAATCCAACCGAGCGTCTCCATTTCATCGAACGCTTTCCACATTCCGATAAGGCCAGTCCCGCCTCCAGTGGGATAAATAATAACGTCTGGTAAGTCCCATTCGAGCTGCTCCGCCAATTCGTAACCGAGCGTTTTTTTTCCTTCGATGCGGTATGGCTCCTTGAGCGTTGAGACATCAAACCAGTCCTCTTTGCGCCTCGCAATCTCAGCAGCGCAATCGGTAATAAGGCCGTCGATCAAGGTGACGCAGGCACCGAACTCGCGGCATTCGATAATATTGGACCGTGGTGTGTCGCGTGGCATGAAGACGTGGGCTTCGAGTCCGGCCCGCGCGGCGTAGGCGGCGAGGGCGCCGCCGGCATTGCCGGCGCTTGGTGCAACGAGTTTGGAGGCGCCAAGATATTTCGCCATCGAAACGGCGACTGACATCCCGCGCGCTTTGAAACTTTGAGTGGGATTCTGTGATTCGTCTTTGATCCGGAGATCCTGCATTTGCAGGGAGACGCCGAATCTTCCGGCGCGAAGCAAAGGCGTTCCCCCTTCACTGAGTGAGACGAGTGAGGTCTCGATCGGCACCGGCAACAATTCGCGATAACGCCAAAGCGATTTCTCTGCACGGGTTAACAGCGCATCGCGTTTGAGAGCGCGTCCTGCTCGTTCCAAGTCATAAACAGCGAACAGCGGTTTGCGGCACGCCGTGCATAAGTTTTGCAGCTTCCCCCAGTCGTGATTCAACCCGCATGATGTGCAGCTCAGATGCGTTAGAAACATGAGATGGAGCGGCCCGGGGCGATGCTAACATGATGTGGCATCGCTGCCATTTGTTTAGCGAAGTCGCTCAGACCGGCGAGCAGGAGCCGCGATAAGATGAGACTCGTACCGCTAAACCGCTAACACGCCAAGAAATGCTAAAAGTGATCCCCAGGGTATTGTTCGCGAAAGAAAAGCGGTGTGGCGCTCCGCTTCCCACCGCACTCCACAAGACCTTTTTTGGACTGCGCCGGCAAAGCGAAGCGACGACGGCGCTTTTCACACGCGCTCCCCCCGGGGAGAAGAGAAACACGGCGCATTGATCCGAGTTTTTACCGACTAAAAACAGTTAGCATTGCGCGCCACAGGACTCGATCCGTCGTGCGCATTGTGTTAATCCAAGCGTCGCATGACTAAAAACGTATCCATGCGCCGCCCATCGCGCCCCTCGTACCGTCCATCGCTGACCACGCAGATTATGATCGGGCTGGTTGTCGGCGTCGCGGTCGGCTGGATACGGCCGGAGTGGGGAAACAACGTCTATTTTCTTCGCGACATTTTCCTGAATCTGATCAAATCAATCATTGGTCCGCTTGTTTTTTCGACTCTGGTCGTCGGTATCGCTGGGGGTGGCGATTTACGGAAGGTAGGGCGGATGGGCGTGAAAGCGCTCATTTACTTCGAAGTTGTCACCACCGCCGCATTATTTATTGGATTAGCGGTCGTTAATTTAACCAGGCCGGGTGCGCGAGTCCCGCTTGTGGCGGGGGCGAGTGAGACGGTCCAGAAAATTGGCGAAACTCATCCGCAGACTTTGATCGAAACGCTCGTACACGTATTCCCCTCGAGCGTCATTGATTCGCTGGTGCGCGGCGACATTCTCCAAATTGTCGCCTTCGCCGTGCTGTTCGCGATGGCGGTGTCGGCGGTTGGCGAAAAAGGAAAACCGCTCTTGCGCGGAATGGAAAGTCTCTCGCAGGTGATGTTCAAGCTGACGAACTACGTCATGAAATTTGCACCCATTGGTGTCGGCGCGGCCATGGCGCATACCATCGGCACCCAGGGTCCGGGCGTGCTCGTTAGTTTGGGAAACCTCATATTCAGCTACTACCTCGGACTGATCATTTTCATTGTGTTCGTTTTCGGACTCATCCTGGTGGTAATCCAGGCGCCGATTCGGCAATTTGTGAGCGCGATTCGCGAGCCGGCGACAATCGCTTTCGCAACCACGAGCAGCGAATCAGCCATGCCCAGAGCGATGGAGGCGATGGAACGCCTCGGCGTGCCGAAACGCATCGTCGGTTTCGTGATGCCGACCGGTTATTCCTTTAATCTCGACGGCTCGATGATTTTCCTCGCCGTCACCTCGATTTTTATTGTGCAGGCCGCCGGTCCAAGCATGGGGCAACACTTTGGTTTCGCGCAGCAACTTTCTATGATGGTTGCCTTCATGATTACATCCAAAGGACTCGCTGGTGTTCCGCGCGCGTCCATTCTGGTGCTCCTCGCGACTTTGACGAATCTAATCTCGGCACCGGTCGCGACGGCCGGCGTCGCTATCGTCCTCGGCGTCGATGCGATCATGGATATGGGCCGATCGTGCGTGAACCTGATTGGTAACGCCCTCGCCACCCTGGTGATTGCGCGGTGGGAGGGCGAATTCGATGATAATCGGGCGCGCGTCTTCGGCACGCCGGCGGAAGCTGAACTCGACTTGCGTTCCGGCGATGTGGCCTTTGCGGAAGCTGCGGGCGAAAACTAGCCCGCATTTTTCACTCGCCCAGCGAAACATGCGTTCGAAAGGACAGCTACTTCGACCGATCCAAACTGTAATCGCAGAATCGTCTTAGAATGCGCTGAAACTCATTCGCTTGGAAGGGGGCTGCTCGGCCCTCTGCCGAGCGGATATAAAATATCCCGGGCTAGGCCGACGAATTACCAGGAGGCGGCGGTTGCTCGCGAGGAGAACCGCGTTTACGCTGGCTGATTTCTTCCAGCAGTTCGATTTGAATTTGCTGAATCTCGAAGAGCCGGTTGTATTGCCGGCGCAGGAGATGATCGATTTTCTCGTGCAGATGCCGAATCTCGAGCTCGGCCTTGAGATTGACCTTGTAATCATTTTCCGCCCGCAATCGATCTCGCGCCTCGGCCCGATTTTGGCTCATCATGATGACGGGCGCCTGCAACGCAGCCAGGCAGGAGAGGATCAGATTAAGGAGAATAAACGGATAAGGATCGAAGCCGCGGTCGAGCAGGAGGAGCGCGTTGAGCACGACCCAGACGACGATAACACTGCCGAAAGTGATGATGAATTTCCAACTACCGCCGAACTCCGCGATTTTATCCGACAAACGCTCACCAAAGGTCAGTTTGCGCTCGAATTGTTTTTCAATGTTCTCGGAAAGCACTTCATGCTCGCGCAGACTTTCGATGACTTCGTGGTCGAGTGCCGTTAGCTCACCAATTTCACACTCGAGCGTGTGTTTAACGTAATCTCGGCGGAACGCGCCGAGATCGGCGAAGCAAATGAACTGCTGCGGATCCCAGTTCGGCCGCTGCGATTTGATGAATTCGGCGAGCGACGGCCGCACGTTCTCGCCGATGGCGCCGTTTTGCGGCAGGAACGACCGCCCACAAATCTGGCAATTGAGTTTTCGCGACGTGGTCGCTTCCATTCTTCTCAATTAACGGCGAGCACTTTCGGCTTGTCGATTCAATCTTGAACGCGGCGTTCGTGATTTTAAGCTAGGTGCGATGGAGGAAGCCGAGGTCCCGCTCGAACATTTGCACGAAGAGATTCATTTTCACGCAGAACATGGCGGCGAGAAATGGATCTCGTGGGTGGCACTGAGCACGGCCATTCTCGCGGTGCTGGCGGCGATTGCCGGATTGCTTTCCGGCAGTCACGCCAACGAAGCAATGATGAAACAGATCGAATCAGCTGATCAGTGGGCATTTTATCAAGCGAAGGGAATCAAGGCCTCGGTGCTCGATGCCAAAATGAGTCTGACCGGTTCCACGAGTGATGCGGATCGCGAGAAGGCGGCAAAATATTCCGAAGAACAAAGCGAAATTCAAAAAGAAGCGCGTGAGAAGGAAGGGGAAGCAAAACAAAACTTTCATCAGCACGAAGTTTTCGCGCGTGGGGTAACCTTATTTCAAATCGCAATCGCGATTGCGGCGATTTCGGCTCTAACGAAACGCAGACGCTACTGGCTCGTGAGTATGACCTTTGGCTCCATTGGCTGCATTTTTCTTGTCCTCGGTTTTGTTCAACATTGAACCATGCGTGTCCTGGCGATTGATGCTTCGTTGCGTAATTGCGGAGTGGCGATTGTTGACGGCGAGAATGGAAAATCGCGCGCGCTTTTCTTTGGCACCATTCATAATGCCACTTCCGTGAAATATTCAGCTTGTCTGGTGGCGATTCGCGATCGTCTGGCACAATTGATTCGCGAGCATGAGCCGGACTGCTGCGCGCTCGAAGCCGTCATTTACGTGCAGAGTTACAAAACTGCGATTTTGCTCGGGGCGGCGCGCGGTGCCGCCATCCTGGCGGCGGCGGAGAAGGGCTTGCCGATTTTCGAATATGCACCAAGGCGAATCAAGCAGGCGACGGTTGGAACCGGTGGAGCGCGGAAAAATCAGGTTGCGTTCATGATGCGGGCGTTGCTCGGCTTAACCGAAACACCGGATGCAGATTCAGCCGATGCGCTGGCGATTGCCCTCACTCATTTGCGGGCACAGGAAGCCGCGCGACTCGGAATTCCAGGAGCGACTCAAATATGAGTCTCGACGTCGCAGCGCGACTTGGAGGGGCGAGCTCCGCGAGCCCGGTCCGAGCCGGACTGGCGGTTCCGGCGTCGCAGGAGCTCCGCCCTCCACTCGGTGTGCGCTGGCTCGGTCGGATGAATTTTGCGGACGCGCTGCAGTTGCAGGAAAAAGTCGTCGCGCAAAAACGAAACGATCCAAACGTCGCCGACACCATCCTGTTACTCGAGCACGATCCCGTTTACACGATTGGCCGGACACCGGATCAGACCAGCTTGCGCGGTGCTTCACATCTGCCGCATCCGTTTTTCCAAATCAATCGTGGCGGGCAGGCGACCTATCACGGGCCAGGCCAGTTAATGGGTTATCCCATTATCGATCTACGCAATTATGGTCAGGACTTGCACAAATATTTGCGTTGGATTGAAGGATTGCTGATCGAATTTTTGGGCGAGTGCGAAATTAAAGCGCAACGTCGCGAAGGATTGACCGGTGTTTGGGTTCAGGAACGAAAAATCGCCTCCATCGGCGTGGGTGTTCGGCATTGGATCACCATGCATGGGTTCGCACTAAATGTGTGCGGCGATCTCTCGCCATTCGATCAGATCACGCCGTGCGGAATTTCGAACGTTGCCATGACATCAATCGAAACAGAGTCCCGAAGATCCGTTTCCGTTATCGAAGTAGCGGCGGCGTTTGAAAAGTTGGTTGCCCGTAAGATCCCGGAGTTGCGCGTTCCGCCAGCGCCGTAGGCAGCGCCATGCTTAGAGTTCTCGTAGCCTATGAATGCATGAATGGCTAACGCCTACACACGAATGATCGCGCATCCGCAAACTTCGCTCCGATGGAGCTTGGCTGTTCTTGGGACGATAGACTATAAACATCCCGCTCCCAAGGGAGCTAAACATACTGGCGCATGAACATTCCACTCGAGGATAATTTCAGCGACGTCATCGGCAAGGCGCAGCGCGGCTTGGAAATTTCCGATTCAGATCTGGCGGAAAAAGCGCGCCTGGACGCGAATACGATACGAAAATTGCGCAGTGGACATTTTGATGAGCTGGCACTCTTTCGCGTGGCGCCGGTGCTTGGGCTTGGCGCGCGCGCGCTAAACGATCTCGCGCAGAACGAATATCGACCGGCTGCGCGTGAGATTGATGGTCTGGCCGTGTTCAACACGCCGTTCCATGACATGCGGGTAAATGCGTTCCTGGTATCGGACCCGAAATCGCGCAAAGCCATTGCCTTCGATACTGGTGCCGACTGTCGTCCGATCCTCGATCGAGTCGCGAAGGAGAAATTGGCGGTCAAACTGATCCTCTTAACGCATGCGCACACCGATCACATAGCCGATCTGGGGCGGTTAAAAAAAGAAACCGGCGCGCCGGTTTATATTTCCGAGCGCGAATCCATTCCGGGCGCAGAAACAATTCCCGAAGGTCATGAATTCAACGTTGGCAATTTGAAAATAAAAGCGTTGCTGACCTGGGGGCATTCCCGCGGAGGAATGACCTTCTTTGTTGCTGGACTGGCGCGTCCGGTCGCGATTGTGGGCGATTCAATTTTTGCCGGCTCAATGGGCGGCGGAAATGTTTCCTACAAAGATGCAATAAAAAATAATCTGGAAAAAATTCTGACCTTGCCGAACGAGACGGTCATTTGTCCGGGGCACGGGCCGCTTACGACGGTGGGAGAAGAAAAACAGCACAACCCGTTTTTTGCGGGACGCGTGTGAAGTCCTTTTGTCATTCCGACCCAAGTGGAGGAATCTCTTGTTTTAGTCGACTCCAGCAGGATCAGCGAAATAGTAAGAGATGTCTCGACTTCGCTCGACATGACAGAATGAAAGAGTAATCACATGAACGTTGGTTTTGTTGGTGTTGGCAGAATGGGCGCGAATATGGCGCGCCGACTGGTTGATTGCGGCGTTCACGTAACGGCTGTTTACGATGTAAATCGAGCGGCAGCGACGAAGCTGGCCGACGAACTGCGCTGCGCCGCCTGCCAGGATCTTTCCGAAGTGACGGGCGAGTCGGATGTCATTATTACCGTCGTAAGCGATGATGCGGCGATGCGAAAGATTTTTGCGAAATCGGGCGACAGCCTGCTGGTGAACGCGAGAGGCAAGTTATTTATCAATTGCGCGACCATTACGCCACGGGTGCACCTTGAAGTGGAAGAACTGGCCGGGAAAGCCGGTGCGCGTTCCCTCGAAGCGTGCATGGCATCGAGTATCACGCAGGCGCGCGATGGTTACCTTTATTTGATGTGCGGCGGTGATAAGGAGGCGTTTCGTTCCGCGCAACCGGTTCTGGAAAAACTTGGGAAAACCATCCGTTACTTCGGGAAAGCGGGGGAAGCTGCCAAGATAAAGGCGCTGGTCAACATGGTAATGAACATCAATACTGCCGGCCTTGCCGAAGGTCTTGGCCTGGGCGACGCGATGGGCCTTGATCTTACAATATTGCGCGAAGTTTTTTCTGAAACCGGCGCGGCCTCGCGCGTTTTGCAAACGGACGGCGAAGACATGCAAAACCGCGAACATAGCTGTTTTTTCTCGGCCGCGCACGCCGCCAAAGACAGCGGTATCGCGCTCGATCTCGCGGGCGAACTTGAGCTGGATCTTCCGCTCGCTCGGGCCACCAAACAGCAGTACGACGCTATGATCGCGGAAGGGTTGGGCGAACTCGACAAATCAGGCATTGCCGAGTTGACCTTCAAGAACCGTCACCAGCACGGTGGCGATCATGTGTGAGGTGGATCGAGCAGTCCCTTGCTCGATGTTAGTTAGGCGGCGGAAGCCGCAATTGTTTGGCATCGCGCGACGAAACGCACGATCCACCTCGATGGGCGATCATGTTTGATTCGCACGACGAGTCAGTTTTAGGCGTTCGACACCAACGCTTCAACGTCCTTCACAATTCGAAGCTGTGCGTCGCCGAGGTGGAGTTCGCCATCGCTTAGAATTTTTGCGCGCAGGCCCGCGTTTTCCTTGAGAAATTCTTTCGCGCCCGGGGCGAAGGCGACATCCATCCATTCACAGGGTGCGCAATGCTGCGTCCCTCGAAACCTCACACCTTGAATTTCAAACTCACAACCGATAAGCGAAAGAAGATCGACCCCGGAGACGATAACGTTGCGGCGCAAAACGCCCGCCGGTTTCTCCCTGATTCCAAAGTGGGTGCAGAGCCGCTCGAAAACCTCCGCGGCAAAAAATGTGATCTGGCCTTTGTAATCTTCAGCATGATTAAAGTAGCGGTCCCCGAGCAAACCCTTGCCCGTGACACACTTGATTCGTTCCTTCTCAACGAGCGGCGACGTTCCTGGCGGCTGGCCGTAGTGGCCGACGAAATTGTGTTCGGATGAAATGAAGATTTGTTCGATTTTCACGTCGGAAGAACAGCAGAAACCTGTGACTGACAGTGGCACAGCATTGCAGCCTGTGGAATTGTGAATTTATCGGCAGAGGTGCCGAGATCACTACATGAATACGGTCTGGCGCGTCTTTGTTTATTTGAAACGTTACCCGCTGCTCGCGTTCGCGATGATGGCGTGTGCCATTACCGGCACGTTGATGCTGATTGTTTTTCCGGCGGTTACAAAATGGATCCTCGATGAAGTTGTGACCGGGCATCATCCTGAGCGTCTGCTGCCGCTTTTGGCGGTGGCAGCGGTCGCAGCCTTGCTGCAAAACGGGCTCAATTCTTTGCGCCTTCTCCTTAACAACACTTTCGAGCAAAAAGTCATCTTCGATCTGCGCAGCGATTTGTATTCGCACATTCAACTGTTGCCGCTGCGCTGGTTCGATAACCGCGCCACCGGCGATCTAATGACGCGAATCTTAGAGGACGTAACCTCCGTCGAGCGCATGCTCATTGACGGAATCGAGCAGGGAACGGTGGCAGTTTTACAAATCATCATCGTGCTCGCGGGAATGTTTTACCTAAGCCCAAAACTCGCGCTCGTCGGCTTGGCACCAGTGCCTTTTCTGGCCGGTGGCGCGCTGTGGTACACGCTCACGGCGCACCGGCGTTATCGATTACAACGCGGCGCCGCCTCCTCCATGAATTCGCTGTTGCACGACAACCTTTCCGGCATTCGTCAGATCAAGAGCTTTGTGCGCGAGCGCGAGGAACACATTCGCTTTAACCGAGCGAGTGACGCTTTGCGGCGCGCCACTCTCGTGGTGATGAAAGTATGGGCAGTCTACAACCCCTCGATGTATTTGTTCGGCTCCCTCGGCGTTCTCTTGGTGGTAGCGGTAGGAACACAAGATATTCTGTCCAAGGCGATTCAGCTGGGCGATCTCGGGGCCTTCCTTTTGCTGTCCGGTTTTCTCTACGAGCCTGTGGGCAAATTGCATCAGCTCAACCAACTGATCCAAGCCGGACGGGCGGCAGGCGAGCGCGTCTTCGAAATCATCGACGAACCGGCCGAGTCGCAACGTGGACATAAATTTGGTCGTGAAGTGCGAGGCGAGATTGAATTTCGAGACGTCAGCTTTAGCTACGGCACAGAGTTGCCAGCGCTCAGCAATGTCTCATTTCATGCGCGCCCCGGTGAAACTATTGCATTGGTTGGCAAGACCGGCGCGGGAAAGTCCACTTTGATCAATTTGCTGACACGCTTCTACGAGTTTGAGGAGGGCGAAATTTTGATCGACGGACAATCGATTCAGGACCTCAACATCCGCGAACTGCGGCAGAAGATCGGGATGGTGACGCAGGAAAGTTTTCTCTTCAACGGCACTATTCGCGAAAACCTGCAAATAGGAAAACCGGGGGCCACTGATGACGAACTGACGGAAGCAGCGGAAGCGGCGAACGCCCGCAATTTCATTGAGCTATTACAAAATGGATTGAGCAGCGTGGTGGGGGAGCGCGGAGTGAAACTGAGCGTCGGGGAAAAGCAACGGCTTTCGATTGCGCGCGCGCTCCTGAAAGATCCGCCGATTTTGATTCTGGACGAAGCGACCGCCAGCGTGGACACGGCGACCGAGCGGCTAATTCAGGAAGCCCTGGAGAATCTAATGTTTCATCGGACCTCAATCGTCATCGCGCATCGCCTCTCGACCATCGTGCACGCCGATAAAATTCTGGTGCTCGATCGCGGTCGCATCATCGAGCGCGGCACTCACGAGCAATTGCTGGCGCTCGGTGGAAAATACGCGCGCCTGTGCGAACAAAGTTTGCTGGAGATACCCGAGATCGAGCCAGTACCGATGTGAGACCGCTTTTTTGGTAGGGCGACGCTCTGCGGAGCCGCGTTTTCAGGTTGGTAGTCCTAGAGCGTTTCGCCAGCTCAACAGAGTCTCGCCCTACCAGAATTTGAAAGATGCGGCGTCTGACCGGCACGGTGAAACCGCCCCACAATGCAGATTTACCTCGCGTGAACAGCCTTTTGTCATTCCGAGCGCAGTCGAGGAATCTCTGACTTCTTGGAAAAGGAATAGCAAGAGATGTCTCGACTTTCGCTCGACATGACAAAGCAGACGGGTCGAGTGCACGATCGGAACGCCAAAATCTCCCAGAAAAACAACATTGCGAGCGACAGTAGTACAAACGCCCCTACAATTCGCCCCAACCTAATTTGTAAGGAGCGCTACGATTGAGCAGGCGAAGCCGCCAGCAATTCCTGATAGCGCTGTTCGAGTTCGCGGTAGCGGGCTTCCGCTTCGTGCAAAGCGCGTCGTTCCTCTCCCAGACTTCGCTCCAGATCGCGAATTCGTTCCTCGAACTTGATCGACATGCCCGTGGCCGCGGGCGTTTGTTCGACCAAGGCATCGCCCTCTTCAATCTGGTTAGGGAAAAATGGAGTGATCTCCTGAATTTTTCGGCGCGATCCGTCGCACGTGTTGATGACGAAATTTTCCGGGGTTACTTCGCCCAGCCGAACGAATTCATTGATTGCTCCTAACGTTGTCGGCCCGTAGTACCGCTCGCTCGTCACCTCCACCAGCCAATCCATTCCCAGCTCCGAGAGCATCGGTGCTTTCATCCAGGTTTCGTGGTCCGAGGAAACGAGATCGCGTGGGGCTACTCGCGCCTTCGAGGCCCAGCGTGACAGTTGATCAAATGGCAACGGGCCAAAAATGCCGCCGTCATCGTATTTGCGGAGATACCAGCTTGGGCCCATTGCCATCGTTTATTCCGCTGTCGGCGAAGGTGACGCGCTCGCCGCCGGGCTGGCAGAGGGCGCGGGGATCATGATTGTTTGCCCAGCCTGCAATTTTCGGCCGTCTTCAATATGATTAAATTTTTGAAGCTCTTCCACGCCGACCTTGTGTTGTTTGGCAATGGAAGTCAGGGTCTCGCCGCGGGCCACGACATGAGTATTACCATTGCTCGCTGCCGGATGCGGGGTTTCGTTCGTCGATGTCGCAGCATTAGGAACTGGGCCTGGCGTCGGCTCCCCAATCATCATTCCCGGACGAGAAACCTGCTGTTCCAGCTTCAAAATCTGCTGGGAAAGCGCGTCGATCTTGGTGTTGATCTGATCGATCTTTTTTTCCAGCCCGGCAATTTCGTCGGGCGATGGGGAACCCTGCGGCGGTTGAGCCAATGCGCCGGCGACCACGAGTAGCAAGATCGCGCAGGCAGCGAAAAATTTCATTTCAGAAATTCTGACATCTGGTGCGAAGGCTGGCAAGCACGCGCGCGATTTGTACAGGGACAGCCGAACCGAAAGTCACCGGGAGAGGTTGCGGTTCTGATGATTTCCCGTACCTTTTTCTTGATGCCAGAACGCATTCAGAAGCCGGTCGAACCGGTGCCGTGGGGGCCGAAACAGGGTGACGGCGGTGGGCCGCGTTCACCCGATATTTCGCGGCCGGACACGAAGGATTTGCTAAAAAAGATGCGCAAGGTAGATCCGAATCAATCGAAGCGTTACCGGCAGCGCACCGGCCAATAAATGGACGGCAAAGAGGCGCTCGATTTCGGAGCGAGCAGTGATTTTCCCTCCTTGCTCCGGCGCCAGGGTTTGCTCGGGCCCGCTGCTCAGATTGGTCCGATGAATAAGCGCCCTGAAATTACGCCGACGGAATCAACTACAATTTTGGCCTTCAAATTTTCCGATGGTGTGCTGGTCGCGGGCGACCGGCGGGCGACTTCCGGAAACACTGTTGTTTACGATCGAGCCGATAAGGTGCTGGAGATCGACCGGCGTTCTATTATGGCGATCGCGGGCGTGCCTGCCACGGCTTGGGAAATGGCGCGCGTGCTCGAACACTCGTTTCAGTTTTTTCGCCGGACGCAATTACAGGAAATGAGCGTGGACGGCAAAGTGCGAGCGCTTTCGAAATTATTGCGCGACAACTTCGGCTTTGCCCTTCAGGGAGTTGGGATCGTCGTCCCGATTTTCGCGACTTACGATGTCAAAGTATCGCCTTCGGCGCGCCTTTATTTTTACGATGCCATGGGGGCGCAGTTCGAAGCGACCGATTTTGCCGCGACCGGCTCGGGCTCGCCGGCGGTGCGGGGAATTTTATATTACGAAAATACCTGGGGCAAAAAGCCGCTGCAAAAAATCGACCAGGATGAGGCCGTCGTGGTTGCCTTGCGTGCACTCGATACCGCGTCGGAAGCGGATACCGCCACGGGCGGGATCGATCGCCACGCGAAAATTTTTCCGGTAATGAAAATCGTGTCGGCTGATGGGATTCTCACCCTGCCGGAAGAAAAGATTGCGGAGTTATTTCACAAACGCGTCGCATGATCGAAGAGCCGTATCGTTGGGTGGAAGCAGTCGCCACGCGTCGCGATTACATCGAAATGCAGCTGGCCACCGGCAGTCCAGTCGTCGCGCTTGGTTATTCAGAGGGGATCTTGCTCCTGACGGTGGGGCAACAAAAGCTTTTCGAGATTTACGATCGGATTGCGCTCGGTGCTATTGGGCATCCGGGCGACATCGAGCGTCTGCGCATGGCTGCGATTGAGCTTGCCAGCAGTGAAGGATTTACCCGCTCGGTGGCTGATGTTTCACTGCGTCGCCTGGCCTATTACTCGTTAAGTCCGGTGATGAAAAACGCCTTCGAGCAAATTTACGGCGCACCCTTCCTGGCCCGCTTGCTTTTTGTCGAAATCGGAACCTCCCTGGCCGACGACCTCTTTCTGGAAGTGGAATACGACGGCGCCATCAATCTGCACCCAAGTAATGGAGGCAATACGCCTTTTGCTGTTCTGGCTGCGAGCAAAAAATCGGCCGAGCAAATGGCAGAATTTCTGAGGAAACGATTTCAAAGCGGCAAGGATCTATCGGCGACTCTCGAACTCGCGCTCGACACCTGGACGGTTGGCCAATCTAAAACCGACGAAGCGATGCCGGCAGAGGATGACATTCGGCGGCAATGGAGGGAGCGAGTTGGCAGTGGGACAATTTCGGCGGCGGTGTTGGAGCGCAACAGCAATCGGGCGGTGCGATATCGCGCTGTGGAAGCGAGCGAGCTGGCGCCCTTGATCGCAAAATAGAATGGGCCGTTTCCGTCTCGCCGAGCCGGCCAGTGATTTAATTGCCTGGCTTGGTCTCGTCTTAATGGCGTTGTCGTTTTTGGCGTTGATGTGGACGCGGGAACCACTATTGCCGCACACCACACTCCCACATCATAAAAAGGCCGAGCCGTTCACATTGGTGATACTCGATCCCGGTCATGGCGGGCAGGATTCGGGAGCGATGGCGGACAATGTTTTGGAGAAAGATCTGACATTTGATGTGGCCCAGCGAGTCGCTCGCCTTCTGGGTGCTCAAGGCATCTCGACATTGCTGACGCGTACGGGAGATTCCTATGTTTCGTTAAGCGAGCGGGCACAGCTGATCAATCGCGCCAACAATGCCATCGTGGTGAGCATTCATTTTGATGAGGGACTGCGGCCGGACGTCAGCGGAATTGAGACCTACTTTGCTGCTCAACAAAGCACTGGCATTCCGACGATTGCAAGTTGGCTGCCATTTCTGCAAAAGATCGCCAACATTCAGCCGAATGTGGAAAGTCAGAGCCTGGCCCAATCTGTTCAGCAGCAACTGGTGACACACACGCAGGCAATTAATCGCGGAACGAAAGCAGAGCAGTTTTATGTGCTGGCAAATGTGCGCCATCCCGCGGTGCTCGTGGAAGGCGGCTTTCTAACCAACAAAAATGAGATCGGGAAATTGGCGAACGCAAACTATCGCGAGCAACTGGCGGTGGCGATAAGCGATGGCATTTTGAAATATCGCGACACGATCAAAGCATCCGGTGACGATCTTGACGGAGCGAGTCCATGAATAAGAAGGTAGACAAGGCGTCAAACTGCCCGCAGCGATGAAAAGAAAAATTGGGACGGCGATTTTGGCGAGTGCATTGGCGCAGCTGGCGCTGGCGGACAGCACGGTCCAGCAGGCGCAGGAAGAGCTAAAGGAACAAGGTTATTATTTTGGCGAAATCAACGGGGACAAAAACGCCGATACCATCGCCGCGATCCGGCGATTTCAAATTCGCAGCGGTTTGCAAATAACCGGAGAGTTGGATCAAGAGACGCTGCGCGCATTGCACGGGGCCTCTGCTTCTTCGACAGCAGCGACGACGCCTACGCCGCAACCACGGAATTTGGAAGATTCCGGCAATACCACTGAGAGAGTCGCACCCGCGACGTCGCCACCACGCGATCTTCAGACTTATCGCGCGCAACCGGCGCCAGCAGAATCGGCGACGAGTATTTTCAGGAACACGCCGTACGAAATGGCGCCGCCGGAATTGCAGCAGCGCGTTATTCTCGGCGCGCAAACGTTGCTGCGGCGGCGCGGGTTTTACAAAGGTGAAAGCGACGGCGTCTTTGGAGCGAATCTGGAATTTTCGGTGCGCGCATTTCAGTCGCGCCTGGGTATTCCGCCCAATGGCCGGCTCGACATGGATACGCTGGCTGCGCTCGGCTTATTGCCGGGTCAGCGCGGGCGCACTCCGATGGAAATACCGCATCGGCGGGTTGCGCCGTCGGATGAGCCCCCGGTCCGGGGGGAATGGATTCACTAGCCGTTTTCGAAGCGAACCGACTGCAGTTCGGCGGTGACTGTGCCGACAAAAATCTGGCTCTCGATTCGCAGCAGCAACCGATCGTTGTCATCTGAAATCCAAATGGTGGCGCGTTTAAATTTCCGGTGTGGCTCGAGCTCGTTCTTTTTACTCACGCGTTGCAACTTCAGATCGAGCTTGATCGCATTGTAACTTCCCGCTCGCACGCGCAGGTGTTCGCGGCCGACAACAGTAAGAGTGGCGACGTAGGCGGAATTCGCCGGATAAACTGTAACGCGATAAACGCTGTGATCGCGTAACGGTTGACTACGCAGATAGAGAAACGCGGAGTGGAGATCGTACAGATTTTCCAGGTTAAAATCTTTCACCGCGGGCGTGGCGTGATTGCTTTCAACGCGGCTGCCGCTCACTCCTTCATCAGAAAACTTGAGATTGGTTTCGACCCGCTTGCCGCGCACGGTTTCGACCTGATGCGTGTCGAGGGGGCGCAAGGTCTCGGCATTTGCCGCCGAACGATAGTCCAGATCGAATCTCCAAAGGACGCGTGCCAGACCTACGGTTCGCCCTCGCCCTTCCAGCACAAATGTTCGCTGATCGCCGCGATGAAAATAAACGTCGGATGTGGCGGCGGTGATTCCGCTCCACCCGTAAACATAGGCCGCCCGCGCTGGCCGCAGATCCGGGAAACTGCCGCGCGGATCGCGTGTTAAACTCGACGGCCAATTGCTCGCCGCTCTTGTCTCCTGGGAGATCAAGATCCCAAGACTCGTTAGGAGTGCCGTGCACCAAGTCGGTCGCGCTAGAGGAAATGGGGAAAGACGCGACATCGGAAAAGCAAAACGCACGCCGGGCCGACGCGGGCGTGCGTTTTGCGCGGGAAAATGAGCCTACGGCTTTTTCGGAGTCGCAGATGCAACCGGCGAAGTCTTGGCGGCCGCTGCCGGTGGCGAAGAAGGCATCTCCGTGTTGAGGGTGCTGGTACGCCCGGGCTTGTTCAGTGCTGCGACAACATCGTTCGTGAAATCGTAACTATCGCGCGAGTACATCACCAGTGGCACGCCATTGAAGCTCATTCCCGATTTGTCGAAGACCAGGTCCATGTTCAAGGTTTTGACCTTGTCATTCACGATCTCGGTAATTTCTTTAACGATTCCCTCGCGCATTCGTAACGCCTGTTCCCGCAACTGATTTTCTCGGGTCTGCCGGAACTCGTTAATCTCGCGCTCCATATTTTTAATATTGTTAATTTTATCGTCGCGGTCTTTCGCCAGCTGAGTCTTTTTGTCCGCACTCAAGGCCTGCGATTCGAGCTGTTTGTTGAGATTGTTCACTTCTTCGAGCGCCTTCTTGTAAGCATCAGTGCGATCGTCGAATTCCTTTTTCGCAGCATCCTTAGCGTCGTTAATCTTCTTCTCGGCTTCCTTGGTTTTCGTGTATTCCTTGAATGCGCGATCCATATTAATGGTCCCGATTTTTAGACTGCCCTGGCCAAAGGCGGCCAGTGGCAGCGCCAGCATCGCGGTGAGGGCGAGGGAGAGGAGCTTCTTCATAAAACGATGGGGTTAGTTGTTTTGCGTGGCGTTAGACCGCCGTTGTTATTTTCCGTTCAAAATTGATAACCGACGTTGAAGTTAAACTTCCCACTACCGTGGTTGCCGGCCTGTTGAATCGGAATGCCGTAGTCAAGACGAAGCGGGCCAATCGGCAAGTCCAGACGTAAACCAAATCCGATGTCGGACGCGACGTTATTGAAATTGTAGTCCCAGGGGTTGGTGTTAACAAAACCAGTGTCATAGAAAATCGCGCCCCGCGCTTTTTCGATAATGGGAAAGGTGTACTCAACGGTTACCCGGGCCATACTCTGTCCGCCGAGCGGTTCGCCGAATTCATCTTTCGGGCCCACATCACGAAACTCAAATCCGCGAAGATTGTTGGAACCGCCGAGAAAGAGGCGATCGTAAATCTTTACTAGCTTGGTTTGGTCGCCCCAGCTATCGACACCGGCAACTTCGGCGTTGACCAGTAAAATGGTATCCCACGGCAGATGCCAATACTTGGATGCCTCAACATCGAAGCCATAAATCTGCTCGGTCCCGCCGGGACCGGCCACCCACCAAGTATAAGTAATACGCTCGCCACGCCGAGTAAGAAACGGATTATCGCGGCGATCAAACACCAGGCTGGCAGTAACGACACTTTTGGTGGAAGAGCCCGTCTCGGCCACAAGTTGCGGACTGGCACTGGCGGCAATATTGAAAGCGTCGATATTTTCCAGACGATAGCCGAGCGTGGCATAGAGGTACGGGAGAATTCCTTTCCGAACGTCAAGCGAAAATCCGTAATTCCGCTGGTCGTAAAGCGAGCTCAGATAGTTTGCCTCGTGATAAAAACCACTGAAACTGACCGCAATCGGCCGGTCCATGAACCACGGTTCGGTTAGCACGACCTCGGCGTCTTTTCGCTGCAGCCCACCTTGCAGCCGGATACGGAACTTTTGCCCGCCTCCGGTCAGACTTGGCCAATTCGTGATGTCAAAATTTACCTGCGTTAGCTCGATGAATCCAATGAGACTATCGACCGTGCTGAAACCGGCGCCGAAGTTGAGCGAACCGGTCCGCTTTTCCTCGACTTGAATATCCAGGTTCTTGCGTCCTTCCACGCCGGTATCAACCGGAAAGGTTTCGACCTTGCTAAAATAGCCAAGATTCTCCAGGCGCTTTTTACTTGTCTCCACCCGCACGGTGTTGAAAACATCGCCCGGCGCGATCAATACTTCGCGCCGGATTACTTTGTCCTTGGTCCGCGTGTTTCCGATGATGTTAATACGCTCGACGTAGGAGCGCTGGCCCTCCTCAATTCTATAGGTAAGATCGATTAATCCGCCGTGGGCCGGCGAACTTTCCGGAATAACTGTCAGGTCGACGTAACCGCCGCTACCATACGCGTCGGCCATTGCCTTGGCGTCATCTTTGATCGCCTTTGCCGAATAGACGTCACCTTCTTTCATCTTTAGGAGTGCGCGCAACTTTTGCTCGTTCGTCGCTTTGTAGCCGACGAAACTTATCTTGCCGACGTGGTACAGCGGGCCTTCATCGACTACGATCACGATTTGTAAGGCGCCGCCGCTCGTCCGCTCTTTGCGAACATCGCGCACCGCCACGTCGACGTAGCCATGGTTTTGGTAAAACTCGCGGATCTTCTGCAGATCGTCCTGCAATTGCGTTTCATCCAGCCGGCCCGATTTATCGACGAAAGCAAAAATCGTTTTTTGTCTCGTCTTCATCTGTTTGCGCAAGACCCGGTCGGAGAAATGTGCGTTGCCTTCGAAGCGCACTGAGGTGATCGAGCCTTTTATCCCTTCATTGACCGTGTAAACTGCGCGGGAAGTGCCGCGGGTGGCATCAATCGGTTCGATGTGAACCGTCACCTCGACATCGTTGAAACCGTGCGCCTGATAAGTTTCCACGATCTTTTGCCGGCCTTTCTCCAAATCTTCCTCTCGCAGCGGGGTGTTTAATTTCACTCCGAGGTTCTTGCGCAGCTTTTTCGGGCTGATCCGCGTCGCGCCATCGATTTGAATTTCATTCAGCATCGCGCGCGTCTGCACCGCCACGATCACTTTCACTCCATCGCCTTCCGGTTGACCGAAAATGCGGACGTTCTGGAACTGCCCGGTATTATAAAGGGTGCGGATGTCGTCCTCGGCCACAGTATCCGAGTAGGGCAATCCAATCTTTGTTCGTATCTGAGCCAGTACCCGCGCGCGGCTGATCGTGGCCGGCCCCGTGTACTGGACATCGATTGACCGAACGATTGGCGCACCCTGATGCGCGGCGTCGGGGGGTGATTGCGCCCGCGCGATCAATGCGATTGTGGCTGCGAAAAAGACGGAAACGGAAATCCGTCCCCAACCCCAAAGGCGGCGTAGCGAATTATAAAACATTTCGGGACATCGTCGGCCGCGGTAGGGGAGCGCGGAGTATTACTTCAACAGAGAGCCGATTATCGTCAAGCCGCAATTCCTTGCAAGCATCACAACGCACGATCTAATTGAGCAATTCATACCAATTGTTGCGCCGGTGCGGCTCGTAACCGGCGTCGCGAATGAGCGATTCGATTTGTTTTGCATCCAGGCGAAATGTTGTCCCTGCGCTGCTGACCACGTTTTCTTCCATCATCACGCTCCCAAAGTCGTTGGCCCCAAATTTGAGCGCCACTTGCCCGATCCCCGGTCCCTGCGTCACCCATGAGCTCTGAATGTTTTCGACGTTGTCCAAAAAAATCCGCGCCAGTGCCTGCGTGCGCAAATATTCCGCCACGCTCGTTTTTTGTTTCACTTTCAATACTGTATTCTCCGGTTGAAACGTCCAGCAAATGAAAGCGGTGAATCCGCCACTTCCGTCCTGTTGATCACGAATGCGCTGTAAATGTTCGATCCGTTCCGCAATCGTTTCGACATGACCAAACATCATTGTCGCGCTCGACTTTAACCCCAGTTCGTGTGCGACCTGCATCACTTCGAGCCACTTATCGCTCTTGATTTTCAGTGGCGAAATTTTCTGCCGCACCCGATCGACCAGAATTTCACCGCCCCCGCCCGGGATCGAGCCCAGGCCGGCTTCTTTGAAGTTTGCGATTACTTCACGTAGCGGCATTCCGAAAACTTCCGCGAAATGCTGGAACTCCGGCGGACTGAATCCGTGGATATTGATGTGCGGATATTTCTCGCGGATGTGCCGCAGCAAGTTGATGTACCATTCGAAGCTCAGCTTGGGATGATGTCCGCCTTGCATCAGAATTTGAACACCGCCCACGGCGGAAAGTTCGTCCAGCTTCTGATCGAGCTGTTCCAATGAAATGACGTAGTGATCGTCATCTTTTTCCGTGCGATAAAACGCGCAGAACTTACAATAAACGTTGCAGACGTTGGTGTAATTGATGTTGCGATCGACGATGTAGGTCACGATTTCATTTCCGTCGCCCTTGTAGGACGAACGCTTCGCCTGTCGTCGCCGTTGATCGGCCAGCGCGCCAAGCTCCTCTAGTGGCCACTCATATAATAAGAGCGCCTCTTCCGGCGTGATCCGTTCGCCCGCGAGAATCTTGTCGGTCAGTGCATTATTGTTGATCGAAACCATCATCCGAACTCTACACCAGCCATTTCATCTCCGCGCAAGCTTTCCGTCGTTTAACCGCCCGCTTTTGCTGTAGCGGCGGTCTACCTGTCGCGCCGTAGTGGCACGAAGGCGGATGACCGCAAACCGTGCGCTGCCAGATTTTCGCTCGGCTGAAATCATCGTAAATAAATTCCTGCGCTCCTGGTCTTCCTGGACATAATTCCGTTCATGCGCGCGATGCTCCTGGATGCGCCGAAGAAGCCGCTGCAATTGCGCGATGTTCCCGAGCCGCAGCCAGAAACCGGACAATTGCTGGTGCGCGTTTCTGCCTGCGCCGTTTGTCGGACCGATCTCCATATCGTCGATGGTGAATTGCCGGAACCAAAATTGCCGCTAATTCCCGGTCACGAAATCGTCGGCCGGGTCGAGAAGGTCGCCCGCGATATTCAGAAATTTCGCGAAGGCGATCGCGTTGGCATTCCGTGGCTGGGCTGGACTTGTGGCGAATGCAGGTTCTGCCGTTCCGGCCGCGAAAATCTTTGCGATCGCGCGCGGTTCACCGGCTACAACATCGACGGCGGCTACGCGGAATTTGCCGTGGCCGATGCGCGTTTTTGTTTTCCTCTACCCGATCAGTTCGAGAATGTCGCGGCCGCGCCGTTGTTGTGTGCGGGCTTGATCGGGTTTCGCGCGTTGCGGAAATGTGGCGATCCGAGACGGCTCGGTCTTTACGGATTCGGTGCCGCCGCCCACATCATCGCGCAAGTCGCAGTTTTTGAAGGGCGGAAAGTTTTCGCTTTCACCCGTCCGGGTGATTCAGAGACCCAGAAATTTGCCCAACGTCTCGGCGCAAAATGGACTGGCGGCTCAGATGAAGCGCCGCCCGAAAAATTGGATGCTGCGATCATTTTCGCACCGGTTGGCGCGCTCATGGCGCTCGCATTGCGTCATCTCGATAAAGGCGGCGTCGTAGTTTCCGCCGGCATTCACATGAGCGACATCCCCGCATTTCCCTATCGCGATCTCTGGGGCGAACGCGCGATTTGCTCGGTCGCAAACCTCACTCGCCGCGATGGCGAAGAGTTTCTGGAAATTGCGCCACGCGTCCCGATAAAAACCGAAACAGAAACCTTCCCGCTGGCGCAGGCGAACGAAGCGCTGACGCGATTGCGCGAGGGAAAGCTCAATGGCGCCGCGGTCTTGCTGATGGAAACCTGATCGCGTGCGAAAACGCGCAGCCATCATCGGCGCCGGTGTTTCCGGACTGACTTGCGGCGTTGTTCTCGCCGAACACGAATGGAATGTGACAATTCTCGCCGACGAAACCGGTGAGCAAACAACATCCGGCGCAGCTGCGGCCGTTTGGTTTCCGTATGATGCCGAGCCAGTCGACAAAGTCATTCCCTGGTCGCTAATCACTTACGAACGATTGCGCGATCTGGCGCGTGATTCGCAAAGCGGCGTTTCGATGGTCGAGCTCCGTCAATTCACGCGCGCCGGCGAAATTGCAATCCCCGATTGGGCGAAAAACCTGGGAGCTTATTCGATTTCTGTCGTCCCGAGCGAAAACGCCAGTCCGGCTCGGACCGAGGGATCTCTAACTATTCCTGCTTTCCCAACCACCTTCACAAGCGGCTACGCCTTAACTGTTCCCCTCATCGACGCCACAATTTACCTCGATTACCTGGCCAAGCGGTTGCGCACCGCCGGTGGCAGAATCCAATCCGCCCATATTAGTAAGGTGGACGAAATTCCGCGCGATTTTGATGTGATCATCAATTGCTCCGGTATTGGCGCGCGTGACCTGGTTCACGATTCGGATTTGGAAGCGCACCGCGGTCAGGTCGCGATTGTGCCAAAGATCGATCTGGCGCAGGCAATTATCTGCAACGATGCCCCATTGATGTACGCCATTCCGCGCGCGCACGACTGCGTTTTCGGAGGCACCAATTCGATCTGCGAAAATCGCGAGCCCTCATCCGGCGACACCGCCGCGATCGTTTCCGAATGCAGCCGCGTCCTCGGGATCGACCCGCCGCCCGTGATCTCCGTGAAGGTCGGACTGCGCCCGTTCCGAAATTCTGGAGTGCGCCTCGATCTGGAAAAATTAGGCGATGGCCGCTCCGTCATTCACAACTACGGCCACGGCGGTGCCGGCTTCACTCTCTCGTGGGCCTGCGCCGAAGAAGTGAGGGCGATTGCCTAACGCGCAAACCAAGAACGTTGATCGCGCTTTAAAATGGAGGGGCGAGCTCCTGCGAGACCACATTGTAGCACAGCCACCTTGGCTGTGGGGCCAACGCGCATCTTGCCCGTTGATGAAAATGAATACGAACATAGGGTCGATCGGCGGGTCAGGTTTGTGTTTGCGATCCACAAATGCGCGCTGTGAGTTCGATCACCTCTTGCTCCATCGGAGCTTCAGGGTAGCCGATCGTAAGACATTCAAAAAGATACCGCCGGAGAAAAGGCTCGAACCCGCCCAGGCGTTCATACTGCGCGGTGTGCCCTAGTTCGTGGATAACCATCGTTCGGTCGAATCTGCAGTCGGAACGGATGAAAATGCCATAGCGCAGGGTCAGACCGCGGGTGAGCGGCGAGAGAAATTGTGTTTCCAGAATAGCAGCGCGTAACGCTGGATCGTCGGGGATGGGAGTCTCAGAGACGTATAGTAGTCGGACCCGCTCCGGGGCGGCGACGCCGAGAAGACGCGCATCCGCAAGCATCGTGTCCGATAATGCTTCGCCTGTTGCGAGGATGCGCTGTTCCTGCGAGGACGCCCACTCACAGGCAAGCGGAAGCAGCATCTCGAATTGTTCGGGCGTGATCGTGGAATTCACGAAACTTGGTTGATTGATTTCTAGTATTCTTGTACATCGGCGACCAGCAACGGTCGGTCAGTGTTAGAAATATCAAATATTAAGATCTAACTCCGCTATCCGACGAGCTGTGAGCGGTTGGCCGCGGTGCCCTGGCTAGACGTTCAGTGAGCTTCAGTTTGTGAGTCTTCGCGCGACCGATAGAACGATGCGAAACCTGGATAAGGCGTTTGCACCTGTAGCTGCTTGGAATCCAGAAGTCGTATTCGACCGCTGTCAGGAGCGCCGAAATCAAGGAAAACGCGATCGGGCTTCATCATCTAACGAGAAAGAGCTGAGCCACCGCTGGCGGCGGCGAGCGTGGCAAATATGAGGAACTGTTTCATAAAATCAAAGGTGGACTTCACAGCGGCCAGGGGCTGGCTCCAGCTATTGGTTAGGTGCTCCTTTTGACGAGGATTCGAAAGCGGCCCTCACAAGCTCTGTGAAAATCTCGAGTAACTCTTTCAGTGAAGCTCTGACGATGTCGTGATCACGGACAACTCCCTTGCCTCGATGTGTGATGTTTGAGCGGATCTGGTAGTAGTAATTCAGGGAGTTCCTGGGGTCATCTGGAGTTAGTTCGTAGTGATCGGTCGGCCTATCGGCGCGTTGCACCCGGTGCGTTCGCTTGACTACTCTTCTCAGAAGTTGGCCGAACTGGGATCATCAGCAATCTGCATCAGTTTGTCGACAGCGCGGTCGCCGAGATGAAAGCGCAGTGAAGCGTAGCGTTCCATCGACGACCAAAGCAGAAGATAAGCCATTTGCAGCCTGAACATCGGCTTTAAATTCGAGTCAAAATCCGAGTAGGCCGCCAAACTCTCGTTGACCACCTCCAGAGCGGAGGTGAAAAGCGGATCGTTTCGTCCATTCCATCCTTCATCCGCTGGCACACTACCTTTATGTGGGGAGCGCCCGATAAGATAGTTGCACCGCACACTTTTAGCAGTCGTCGTTTCTTCCCATCGGTACTGCCGTTGGGGCTCCAGCCGATCAATCCTGTCATATGCCTCGCCGTTGAGTCCTTCTCTGAAGGAGATCAGACTGCCCGGGACATTTGAACGTCCTGCTGGATCGATGATCGGCAAACCGTCACGTAGCAGCAGGCTTCCCGTAACGGAACACGGCTCCACAACCCTACTAACCAAATCGGAGATGCTGAGAAAGCCGAGTTCTCCCTTTCGGAACACTCCATACGCGAAGAAGGGGAGATTGATATCGTTGGGGCCAATCATGTGTGTTTCTGCACCTAACGAGATATAGGCGAAAGTTCGCGATTAAAGGCGAACATTTTTTCGTATAACATTACAGGAACGAGTAATTATGGCGCACCGGGACGCCGCTCCCCGACCTGATAAGCCTTACGTCAGCGCGATGGCTTGGAAGGAGCTCACGACGTCGTCCGGGCCGGCTTCGGTGAAGAAGGATTCGTAAAAGCCCGGGCCCAGGTCCCAGTAATCGCCCTTGTAGTATTCGTCGCGATAAAAACGCCAGACGCCACTGACGACAATGACGCAACTGATGCGGTCGTTCCAGAAATCGCCCAGATAATGGAAGCTGAGATTGGTGCGGGCGTAGGCGCCTTTGAAGCCGGTGTGATCGTAAATGATGATCTCAGGCAGCCGCAAATTTCCATCGAGCGGTTTGCCGTGGACGTCTTTTGGCATGGCGGCGCAGGCGTGATAACTCAACGGCCCCACTTTCCACTTGGTATCGATGACGCAGCCGTTGTCGGGTGAAAGTTCAGTCTTGGATACTTGTTTCATAAGCGACGGATTTTTTCTATTTCAACAAAGGGAAAGTCGCGTGTCGAGCAAGGAAAGTGGTGCAAAAAACTGAAACCCGCAGCTCAAAACCGGGGTCACCGACCCCGGATACTGGGGGAAGAACGATTACGAGCACGATTAGGAGCATGAGCAGGAGTGGTTAAATGCGGGCTTCGCGGTTGGTGGTGCGGAGGCGGATGGTTTTTTGCGAAAGATCGTGGCTCGCACGAATAAAACGGACGGTCCGGCTTTTTGCGCGCATCAAAATCGAATGGGTGACAGCGGTCGCGCCCTGCGAACGAACGCCGCGCAGGAGCGCACTATCGCTGATGCCGGTCGCGCAAAAGATAATGTTTTTTCCGTTGGCCAGATCATCGGCGGAATAGGTCCGGTCGAGTTCTTTTTCATAACCCTCCTCGACCAAATTTTTGTGCTCCTTTTCATCGCGCGGCCACATTTTGCATTGCATGTCGCCGCCGAGACATTTGATCCCGGCTGCCGCCAGCACCGCTTCAGGCGAACCACCAATCCCCATGTAAAGGTCAACGCCGCTGTCAGGAATGGCCGGGGCCATGGCCGCGGCAATGTCGCCGTCCCCGATCATGCGGAGCGAGGCACCGGCGCCGCGAATTTCGTCCACCATTTCCTTGTGCCGCGGACGATCGAGCATCATGACGACGATGTCCTGTACGCGTTTGTCCACGGCCCGTGCTACGATGGCCAGGGTTTCGGGGATGGGCGCTTCCAGTTTCAAATTATCGCCCCGGCGTTGCATGTATTGGATCACGCGCGGGCCGTAGGAAAGTTTCGTCATGTAAAATGAAGGCACATCGCGAAGCGCGACTTTGACGCCTTCTTCCGGGCTCGCGGCCGCGATGCAACTGATCGAATTGGGCGCGCCTTTGGAGATGTTGGTGGTGCCATCGATCGGATCAATCGCAATGTCGAACTGTGGGGTTCCCGGCAGCCAGGTGCCGAGCTGTTCGCCTTTGAAAATTCCTGGCGCGTTATCTTTGATTCCTTCACCGATGACGACCTCACCGCATATATTCATGAGATCGAACATGCCCCGAATGGCGTCGCTGGCGGCCGCATCGGCTGCCTCCTTGTCGCCCCGGCCAAGCCATTTCAAGGAGTTGAGCGCGGCGGCTTCGGTCGCGCGCAGGAAATCGATCTCGATGATGCGCTCGATATCGTGATAATTCTGCTTCGGCAGGCGCGGCATGAGGAGCGATTATATTGCGCGCGCATTTGATGGCTGACAAGTGGGGAGACCTTTTCCGGGCAGCGCATCCGCTGCCCGGAACGGAAATCCCAAGATCCAAATCCCAAATCGCAGGGAAACCTTGAGCGCTAATGACCAAACCGAGTCTCGACCGTGTGATAGGAAACATTGGCTTGAGTGCGGCTCCGCAGAGCGTCGCCCTACCGAGAAGATTTTCGCGAAGACGCATTGGCAGGGCGAGACTCGGTCGAGCCGCGCAGTGAGCGAACAGATCGATGGTTAAGTTAGGCTGGCACGATCTATTTCATCGCGTCAACCATCTCGTGGTGCCGGTGGAGAGACGGACGGATTCGAAGGAAAACTTCCAGGCCGTATCCAACCTCATCGCCGTAATAGCGATCCAATTCATCCGGCCGATGATCGATCGTGAATTGCGCGCCGAGTCCGACGTCTACGCCATTGCCATGCGTAAAATCGTGCACGTAACCAAATGACGCAGCGTAGATCGGAAATATTTTTGCCAGGTCCGCGCCCTCGAGGACGAGTTCGTGTCCCGATTTTTCCACGCGCTCGAGCCGGGTATAAAAAGTGTCGCGCTGATGCTGAAAATTAGACTCGAGCAGGAACGATTGCGTTTTGCCTTCGTGGGTGTCGTCGTTCTGTCCCCAGACAAAGGTCGTGGCCCAATTCGCGTCGTGGCCCAGCGCCTTATTATATATGATCGAAGCGGTGGTGCGGTGGCGGTTCACCGTGGGCTCGAGTCCCTCCGGGCTTTTCAAGTAGCCATGCGAAAATTGCAGAGCAAGATCTGGCGTCGGGTTCCAGGAAATGCGTCCGCTGGCGGAATCGAAGCGCGGCCGATCAAAATCGTAGCGGTCTTCGTCCGGCTCGCGTCCGGTGAAAACGCTGCCCTCGATTTTCACGGTGCGCCAGACCAGCCCGCCGGTGGCAACACCAAATGTGACGTGAGACGAGTCCTGCCAGTGATGGCCAAGCGGCGCATCGGGATCGTCCATTGCCGAAATGCGATGCATGAATGTGGGCGGCCCCAGGGCTGGCTCGCCGGGATAGCCGAAATAAATGTAGCTCGAAAGATCGGGCGTGAATTTCTGCGAGTAGGTCACCGATAATTCGCTGAACAAATCGTGCGGATGTTGCCGGTCGTGCAGCGGTTGATCGTGCCATGATTCGCCCGATTGAAAAAGCAGCGGATAACCACGGCCGCCTTCGGTCAGCGGATCGAGACTCATCATCAAGCGTACGCCGAACTGCGCGCTGTCGCCGAGAGGATGCGAGAACATTCCCATCAACCAATTCGGCGCGTCGATGCGATCGTCGCCGCGCCGAGTGCTAACATTGGTGTAACGCGGAAAGGCCGCACCATGGAGCATGAGCATGTCCTGGCCGAGCATGAACATGCGTTCGTACATCGGCGAGGAATCGGGCAGCCAACTTGTGCCCGAGCCTTCCTGCGTCATCGGGTCGGCTAAATTCACCGAGGATTGCATTTTCATTTCATGCATCGCGTGATCGTGGTGCGCGGTTTGGTGAACCGCCTCTTCATTCGATGTTCGATGTTCGACGTTCGATGTTCGATGTTTTCTGTGATCTTCCTTGATCGGCACCAATTCCATCCCGCATTTCGGACATCTGCCGGGGTGATCCTGGATCACTTCCGGATGCATTACGCAGGTGTATTGGGTGGCTTCCGGTTTCGGAGCCTGCGCCAGGAGCGCTGATGTGATCGTCGCGACCAAAATAAAAGTTAGAAGGAATCTAAGCATTATTGAGAATGCGGAATACCTCCGCCGGTTTTTCACCAGCGGAGGCTCCCGATTACATAACCCGCGCGCTTATCGAGCGCAGCAGTGGCTGCCGGAGCAGCACTTGCCGCCACCACAGCAATCAGCGCTCCGCGAAGTCGCGGTCGCTGTGCCGATCATGGCCAGGGTGGTAATAATCATCAAAAGGTACTTCATAGAGTCCCTCCTGTTGAATTGAATTGCTTCTCGCTCATGCGCATGAGCGAGCCGACGCGAACAAACAATCAGGGCCGTGGCGGTGGAACAGGCGGACGGTCGGACCGCGATGATGAGGCGGCGATTTCGCCGACAAGCTTTTCGCCTTGGTCGGGCGAAAAGACAAAGGGGTAAGTGGAAGCTGCGATGAGGGAAAGACAGAGGTTGCAGGCCGCGCAACCTTGGCGGTCTTGCGATTTCATCGGCTCGCTGCCGCCACAGTGACCGCGCTCGCTCGCCATGTGTGCGCAGCAGCTCATCCGATGCCGTGTTGGTTGCGCTACTTCAGCGCGAGTGGGGAGGGTCACGGCAAAGATCGATGCAGCAACGATCAAGACAATGCAGCGCGACAACGCCGTGATCACGATGTCGAACCTAACACGCGTGTGAGGCGAATCAACGCGAACGACGGCACGATAACGATGTTTGTGCGTTAAGCTCCGGTAGCGGCGGTCTATAACCGCCGGAACCGGATGGGTGCATGTTTAGCGCCAGAGGCGCGATATTCACTTTAGCCGGGCAACGGCGCAGGGATTCGTGTGATGCCCCCTGATGTTAGGCGACATTTTGGAGTGCGGTAGGAAGCGCAGCGCCACACCGCTTTGCTTAGCTCAGCTTCGCGGGGATCGCGAATCACTTGACGCTCTCTGCGCTCGAGGATCACATCGGCGCGAAAAAAGCGCCATCGCTGCTTCGCTTTGCCGGCGCGCAGTCCAAAATGCTGGCTTAATGGGTTGCGCTTTCGTGGGAATAGATTCGTGCGAAAATCAGGTGGATGAAATTGTGCCTCGCTTTACTGGCGTTAATAGTTCCGGGCGCGTATGGACAAAGCGTCGAAATCGTTAGCCCGAATCACGCGTACACCTTCGCCTACGGCGACGCGATTTTGCATCAGATCGAACGCGACCATTTAACTAACGAGATGATCGCACGAGTAACCTTCAGCAATTATCCCTATGCCGGTGACCCCGAGCCTCGTTGCGACGAGACATTCGACTTTGTTTTCCCCGGTCTGCATTTCGACGCGGCACGAAATGACTTTGTCACCCGCACCCGTCGTCAAGTGCGATTCCGATCGCCGCGTTACACCCGAATTTTCCATACGCCGGTTACAAGCTCGAGCCGAACGCGAAAATCTTTCTGTTTAAACGCAGCGGTCAGGTCACCGCCGTATTGAATGCCACCGCGCAACCGCGGGACGGCGGACGTTGGGTGCAAATCGACGACAATTGGTCATTGCAGAATTTACTCGCGTTCGGTTTCGAAAGATTGACGCGCTAAAGAGTGCGTTTAGCGTGGGTCGCCGCAGGCGCGCGTCTGGCATCGAGCGTTAGCTCTGTTCTCATTAACACCGGCCTTTAGTCCGGTGTACATCCCGCACTCAGCGCACTTAAGCCGTTTCAACGGCTTTCGCATCCTCACAATGCGAACCACAGCGTTCAACGGACACCGGCTTCGAGGCTAAGCCGTTAAAACGGCTCGTTTCCATTTCACGCGGAGAACCACTGGCCTGAAGGCCGGTGTTAATGGGAAAATCCCTCACCTTCATCCTCTGCCTTTTGGAAAGGGAGAGGCGGAATCATCCCGCAGCGGACGCTAAACAGATACCCGCTAAACGTCGTCGGGCCTCAAAGCATCGGGGAGCGGCGCGACATTTCCGGAAGTGACACCTTCGGGCGGGACGACATCAGGAACGCGATCTGGAAGCGGGGATTTTGCGGCGGCAAAATCCGGTTGTTTAATGCCCGTTGCCATCAGCATCGCGGTGAACAGAAGCGCGGCCGCCAAATAATATCCCGCGGCGGGAACGTGGAAGGAATGTCTCGGGTCGATGAACCAGCCGAAGGTCCACGAAAACAAAAATGGGCCGATCACGAAAGCGATCGAGCGCAAGCTGCTGATCGCGCCTTGCAATTCGCCTTGTTCTCGTTCGCTCACATGATGCGTCATGATTCCTTGCGCGGCGGGAAAGGAAATATTCCACATCGAAATCACGGGAATTGACGCCACGTACATCGCGCCATTGCGCGCGAGCCCCGCGATCAACATTCCGAGCGCGCCGAAAAACTGGCCAATGTAAAGAGTGCGGCGCTCGCCGAGCCAAGCGACGATTCGACCAGTCAGACCGCCGGAAATTACCGCCGTACAGACGCCGACAACGAAGAGTGATTTGGCGATGCTCCACGGATCCCAGGCGAAGCGATAAATGGCGTAGAGCGCCCAAATTGCGAAAATTTCATGGGAGACGTAGGCAAGAAATTGAATCGTCGCCAGTTTCCACAAGTCCGGATGCGAGCGTAGCAAAACGAGGGAGCCGACGGGGTTGGCGCGACGCCAGGTAAATTCTTTGCGTTGATCGTGGGGTAACGATTCCGGGACGAAGAAAAATCCGTAGAGCCAATTCGCCAGGCTAAAAGCGGACGCAACCCAAAATGCCATGCGCGGATCGCTGTTACCAACAAGACCGCCGACGACTGGGCCGAGGGTGAATCCGATGCCAAAAGCAGCGCCAATCATCCCGAACGCGCCAGCGCGTTTTTCTCGCGGAGTGACGTCGGCGATGTAGGCCATCGCGGTCGGAATACTCGAAGCGGTGATTCCGGAAATGATGCGGCCGAGAAAGAGCCAGCCGATAGTTGGCGCAAGCGCCATCACCACGTAATCGAGACCAAGTCCAAGGCTTGAAAGGAGAAGCACTGGTCGCCGTCCGATCCGATCGGACAAAACCCCGATCACGGGCGAGAAGAAAAACTGCATCGCCGCGAAAACCGTCAGGAAGATGCCGTTCCAATCGGCGGCGCGTTTCATGTCGTTGTTCAAAAAACTCAGCACCAATTTCGGCAGCACTGGCGCGATCAGACCGAGCGCGAGCATGTCGAGCACAACAGTGACAAAAACGAAAATGACGGCGGCCTGACGCGACTTCATCGCAGATTGAAAGAGGCTATTGCGTCGGCGCGTCGGCGCGGGCCTCGATTTGCGACAGCGATGGATTCGCGTTCTCGATCCAGCTTCGGGTTTCCTGGATTTCCTCCTCGCTCACAGGTAGCGCACGGGGGACAGTTTCTTCCTCGACCGCAATCGCGCCGGCAACACCACGCAGGTGTTTCCAGTGCCTGCCGTGGCGATATAACGCGTAATACATTGTCTTGGCCTCAGTCGGGCTCACTCCGCTGCAACGCATCGCGTTGTAGAACATGCGATCGCATTGTTTCCAAGGCCGCGTCTTTTCATCATAAGCGACATCGTGCAGGACCGAGGCGTTGCGGTATTTTCCGTCGAAGGGTCCGCCCATGAAAGACCAGAGCACGCGCGGGATTGAGGCGCCATCGACGACCGAGCCCGCCGGCGCGGTCCAGACGACGCCATCCGGATCGGTGTAATGCAGTTCGCTCAGCAGCGTCATGTGCCGACCATCGTTTTCCCAGCGCGCTTCGACCTGCCCGCTGTAATAACCCCACGGATGTTTCGGCCGTACCGCGGCAACATCCCAGGCGGGCGGTTGATGCCCGCCGCACGCGGTAAAAGCGAGCGCGAGAAGGAAGTAAATTTTTCTCATCTGGCGCGAAAACGTAGCCACTTTTCTTGTTGTGAAAATGGCTCAAGAACGTGGCGAGTGACTCCGGAGAGCATACGCGCCTCGCGTGTTCATTGCGGCGCCTCGCCGCAATGTTCTTTCGTTAAGTTTATTCCACAGTCTTTTCGGCGAGGCGCCGAAAAGTGCACGCGAGTGCGTGCGCTCCCCAGATGGAAATCGGAGCGTTCGCAGAATGCGGCCGAAATTTCGATGAAATGACGCGCCGCTACGAGACCGCAACTTCACGCGCTTCCGACGCCGGAGAGGGCGCAACGATCCGTTTGGTTTTCGCGGTGGCGTACTGCCGGCGAAATTTTTTCACATAGAACAACAGGAACACACCGGTCACAATCAGGAGCGAACCGATCCACTTCAAGAGCCAGCCAGGGTCCCGCAAAATTTGAATCGTGCTTTGCCCGAGATTCTCGGGATTCCACGACGCCTGCGACATCTTGAAGGTCTGGCCGCTCCAGGTTCGCCACCAACTGCCGGGAAAACTGAAGGGATGATTCATCCAGCATTGGCCGGTGGCGCTATCGCCCTCGGCGGTCGAGACCCGCAACGTGCTCTTGAAACCAGCGGGCGCATCGCTGCCTTCATTGCGCGCGACCTCGAAATCCAGCAGCTCGAGCGCGATTGGCAATGGCGTCGAACGCCAACCGTAGGAAACGCCAATTGGATTTGGCAACGTCGGAACGGTGATTTGCCAACCTGCCGAAATCCATTGTTCATAAGTTTCACCATTTTGTTCCACTCGAACGCGGATGCCGTCGGGCAATTGATTTGCGCTATCATTTTTTGCGGGTGTGAAATCCATCCATTCCTCCGCGTGCGGCAGACTGCGATCGACCAACAATTGCCAATCGGCCCAGCCGGTCACGAGTGGTTTATTTAATTCCAGCGGGCCCGAGGAATGGCCGAGTTTGCGTGAATCCAACTCGTAGGAAATCGCGCCGTCGTCAGCGACAAAAAGCGTGAGATGATTTTCCGCAGCGTTCGCTTCGTTCATCGCCGGGGCAATGTTCGGAATGGTTGAAGGCCCGCCATTGGTTGAAACGGCCTGCTCGGTTCCGTGGCTATTTTGCGCCGACGTCGCAATTGGAATTCCGCGGCCGCGAATGGTGACGACTGCCGCCGGATTGCTCGGTGAATCACTGAGCGAGACCGGTTTCCCATCCTGAATTCGGAAATCGGCCCAGTAGTTTTCGATGCGAACGGTCAATTGCGTTCCCGCAATCGCGACGTCCTTTCCCAAATTTTGCGCGACATCGAGCGTCTGCGTTTTTCCCGCGAGCGAAATGGTGAGCTGACCTTTGTCGCCATCTTGTGGCGGTGAGAACGAAATTTTTGCGCCGGTACTGCCACCCTTGGCGACATGAGTAATCTGGTCCGGCGTTTTGGCAAAGACGAAGATTGATTCGTCGAGGTCGGTTTCGCTCGTCGTCATCCCGAACGCAGTTGAGGGATCCCGTTGCGAAACCTTTCCGGTAACTTCCTCGGGATCCCTCGATCCGGTGGCTGCCGGACTCGGGTTGACCGACCGTGGGATTTCGGATTTGCCGCGTTTTAATTCGATGTTGGCCAGGCCCATCGCGAAATTTCCGTTTTGGGCGTCATCGGCCAGCAACCAACTTTCCAGTCGTTGCCCCATCATCGCGGTTTTGATCGTGAAATGGAGCGCTGGCGTGCCGCCCCCATCCAACGGTCGCGGATTCAGTTTGGCATCAATTGCTTCGGCATAATCAATCACGCTCAACCGCCCACCGCTGGCTAGCTTTCCCAAATCGCGTGGATGCTTCGGCGTTGGCGGACGATGCAAGAATTCCGCGCGATAACCCTTCAACACGCCATCGGAATCATGAACGCGCAGTTGATGTTCATCGATGAGCAACCGGTTGGTAGGTGGATCGCCTTTAAACAAAGTGATCGTCCCTTCGATTCCGAAAATGCGACCGATGAGCGAGCCGGTCAGCAGCGTAATGATACCGAGATGGGTGACGAGAAAGGCAACGTGATGCTTGCGCCACGGCCACCGCGAGAGAGCGGAGACGGTGAGATTAGCGCCGAGTAAGACGAGCCAGAGATTGAACCAGGGCGCGCGATAAACATAAGCGCGCGCGACTTTGGCATCGAAGCTTGATTCCCAAATTGTGCCGGCAATGGCGGCAACGATCAGGACCGCGAGCAGAACGACTGCCAGCTTGAGCGACGCGAAAAATTTGAAGACCGAGCCGCGCTGCCAGGGGGGACGCACTGAGGAAATAGTCGCCATGGTCGGGCGAGCAGTTTCCACAAGAAACGCGTGCGATTCAACCCTCAGCTCGTCATCCCCGAGTCCGGCGGCCGCCGGATCGAGGGATCGCGACGACGTTACCTTAAAGCTTTCGCTGCGGGATCCCTCGATTCCGCTCGGGATGACGGGAAAATCAGTCCTATTTCTTTCGCAGTGCCTTTGCTGTTTTCACCGGCGCCCGGCCAAGGGCGTGGGTCCGCGGATTTTTTCGCGCCATCACCCGCCGGCGTCGAAACTCAGATTCATTTCCCGCGGCGCTCTTGCTTTTTGCCGCGCGCATACTCGGCCGCCTTGCATCAGCCATCAGCGTGTCCAGGCCTTCCAGCGTTTGCGAATCGGTTTCGCATAACGTGAAACCTTCACGTTCTTCAAACGATCGACGCCTTCCTTGAGCGCATCAGCCGAATCCTCCGCCTTGGCCTTGACCGATTTCAGCAGCGGCCACAGAAACGGCAGCGAAAGGAAACCTAATGCACCGTCACTTATTTTTCCCTCCGGCTCGATCTTTCTCTCGGCCGTGCCGGAAGCATAGCGAATGGCCAGTCCGATAGCGATGCCAACGCCAAGTGCGCTGAGCAGGATCGGAATGGGATTCCGGCGCACAAAAATCTCCGTGCGCACTCGCGCCGCTTCCGCTTTCTCTTTGGTTTGTTCCCACGCGTTGCTCGCAGTTCCGGTCATACTACGGTTGCTTGTCTGGAAAGCGCCCACGTCAGCCGATGCGCTTGTGGGAACCTCCTCATTAAATTCGTCGCCAGTTGGATTGATCATACAAAAAGATTTCGTATTTCGCGGCCAGTTTGCGCGGCCAGTCCGATTGCTGGAAAATTTACGCGCCGTATCTTGGCAAAGTGAAACTTAACCTCGGCTGCTGGATTTTCTACCAGGAAGGTTACCGCAATCTCGACCGCAATCGCGAGGTGCGAGCCGATCGTTACGAGGACATTTCCACCCTCTCGAGTTTCGAAGCGAATTGCGCCGATGAGATTTACGCCGGGCACGTGGCCGAGGAGCATGTGGACGACGTGAAAGCGAGCTTCGGGCGATGGTTTGAGGTGCTGAAACCGGCGGTCGCATCACCATAACAGTGCCGGATTGTCGCGGCGCAAATCGGATGTGGTTAGAACGAAAGCGTTTTCCCGCGTTGGAGTTAGGACCCGATGAAGGAATCATCGCCATCACCACTGGAGTGAAAGCAGAAGACGTCGGCGATCAGGATAAGGAAACGGTGCTGTACAATCGGGTCTTCGATGAATCGACGTTGCAAATATGCATGTAAGCGGTGGGATTCATCAATGTCGCCCCGGTCGATAACCACGAAGCGATGGTGGCGCCTTCCTCAGCGCTCGGCTGGCAACTCGCGCTCGAGGGTTACAAACCAAAGCAGAGCTGAGGCGCATTCGGCTCAACGCCTTTGGGTCGCGATTCGTACCTTGGAGGTCTATGTGGGGGGGTTCTCGTCGACAAATGACGAAGCACGAATGGTCCGAGCCGGACTGCGTGAATGACGAAGGAATGACGAAGCTCGTATGACGAGAGAATTCATTTTTGAGCTTTGGAGTTTCCTTGAGATTTGGATCTTGTGATTTGGGATTTCTAGCAGGACACACTTCGAAGTACGAATCGCAATTCACTCGTCGGTCTGAGCTCGAAAGGGTTCGCCAACGCCTGCTGGCTAGCTACGGCGCGAGCCGTTCGATCCGCCACGATTCGCCGTCGCGCGTGTAACGAAAGCGATCGTGCAAGCGGTTGGGGCGACCCTGCCAAAATTCGATTCGCTCCGGTTTCACCCGATAACCGCCCCAGTGCGGTGGACATGGAATTTCCTGTCCGGCAAATCGCTCTTCCAATTCCGAAAGCCGCGCTTCCAATATTCGGCGTGCGTCGATCACGTCGCTCTGATGCGAAACCCACGCCCCAAGTTGGCTGCCAATCGGCCGCGAATGAAAATAGCGGGCCGATTCTTCGCGCGAAACTTTTTCAGCCATGCCGTCGATCCGGATCTGCCGCTCGAGTTCCTTCCAATGAATAACCAGACCCGCTCGCGGATTTTTTTCCAGGTGCCGGGCCTTTTCGCTCTGGTAATTCGTGTAAAAAACGAAACCAGCGTGGTCGTAACCCTTGAGCAAAACCATACGCGTGGTCGGCTGGCCGTTTTCCGCCACCGTTGCCAGGGCAATTGCATTCATCTCACTGATCCCAACCTCCACCGCCGCGGTAAACCAAATCCCGAACTGCTTGATCGGGTCGGGATCGAGATCGATGCGGCGCAAACCGTGGGTGAAGTATTCTTCGCGCAAAGCGACAAGATCGTGCGGTAAGTCCACGCCAGCGAAAATTAGCCGACGTGAGCAGCCGCTGAAAGCTGAAATCGCGCTCCCGGTGCCATGAGGAAATGGGACGATTGCCTTGCAGACAGCAGGGCAACGCGCGGGCCGATGCGAGCATTTTTGTCATTCCGAGCGAAAACGCCAGTCCGGCTCGGACCGAGGTCTCTAACTTATCCTGAAATAGTTTGAGATGTCTCGACTTCGCTCGACATGACAGAAGAGGCCGACGAGATGTCGGCTATTGCGCGCAGCTTCCTGCTCGGAGAAGGATACAGCTCGGAGAAAATGCTCGCGCTGCCGCCTTACAAACGCCAGAGCATTTTTACCAGTAAATCTGATTCGCAAAACACTGAGAACGATTGCCGGACTGGCAACGGTCATCTCGAACGACGTCGAGGGATCCCGCCAAGTTACCCTTAAGCTTTCGCATCGGGATCCCTCGACTTCGCTCGGGATGACACGTTTTAAATCTACCGCGCGGCCGCCGGTGACAGTGCCTGCAATTTTCCGATGACACGCGGAACGATTTCGAGTGCGCGATCGATGTCCGCCTCGTCGTTGAATCGGCCGAAGGAGAAACGCAGGCTGCCCCGCGCCTGCTCGTTAACCAGCCCCATCGCGTTCAAAACGTGTGATGGCTGAAGTGATCCAGTGCGACAGGCCGATCCGGCCGAGCAGCAGATATTTTCCTGGTCGAGCATCATTAGCGCGGCGTCCGATTCGATGTCGTCGAACATGATGCTGGAGGTATTTGGCAAACGCGGCGCGCCCGCGCCGTTCACACGTGCACTGGGAATTTTTTCGGTGAGAGCTTTTTCAAAGCGGTCCCGCAAATTTCGCACTCGCGTTTGCTCCTCCGACAATTTCGCCAATGCGATCTCCGCGGCCTTTCCGAGACCGACGATGGAAGCGGAGTTCTCGGTCCCGGCGCGCCGGTTGTTTTCGTGGCTGCCGCCCAGTATTAGGGGGTGAAATCGGGAGTGGCGGTTCACATAAAGCGCGCCGACACCTTTCGGTGCATGCAGCTTGTGGCCGGAAATAGACAGGAATTGCAGCTGGATTTCGCGCAGGTTGATCGGAATTTTCCCTGCCACCTGCACCGCGTCGGTGTGAAGCGGCACGCCTTTATCGCGCGCGATCTCCGCGATCTCTTCGATGGGGAAAATCACGCCCGTCTCGTTGTTGGCCCACATCACGGAAACCAGCGCGGTATCGGGGCGAATGGCATCGGCCAAGGCGCGCAAACTCAGGCGGCCAGATTTATCGACACCGATGACTGTGACTTCGTAACCGCGTCGCTCCAGTTCCTGCGCCGGTTTGCGCACGGCGCTGTGTTCGACCGCGGTGGTAACGACGTGCTTGCAATCCGGTCGTGTTTCAAGCGCGGAATGGAAAGCGGCGTTGTTCGATTCCGTGCCGCAACTGGTGAACACGATCTCGCCTGGCTCGCAACCCAGGAGTGCTGCCACTTGCTCGCGCGCTTGCTCGATGGCTTCGCGTACTTGCGCGGCGAACCGGTAACCGCTCGACGGATTGGCGAAATATTTTTCCAGAAACGGCCGCATCGCTTCCAGCACCGCCGGATCGATCGCTGTCGTCGCGTTATTATCGAGATAAATAATTTTCTCCGACGCGATCATAGAGGACAAATGTTATCTCTCTAGTTCGCCGATGTAAACCCGCTGTAGCGGCAAGCCGAGCGTCCAAATGCATGGAGGGCGAGCTCTGCGAGCCCGCAATTGTAGCACGGCCATCTTGGCTGTGGGGCCGGTGGGCATCTTGCCTGCCGATTCTTCCGTTCCAATCATTCCGGCGGTCGCGGCTCGTTCCCCGGATGTTTCGGGTGCTGATGAGTGTAGCGGAAATAAAGATTTCGCAGGTAAACCGGCAGGGGAAATAATGCGCTCAACACCCCGACCGAATCATGCCGGTAAAACGCGAAATAAATCAGCAGCAATATCGAGCCGATTGCGCTGCATTCCCAGAAACCAACCGGAATAATGCTCTTGCGGGCCCGTTCCGATGCGATCCACTGAATAAAGAAGCGGGCACCGAAAACGAGGTTGCCGCTCCAGCCAAGAATTTTCCAGCCATTGACCGTCACTCCAGCGATCGCTGCATCGGCAATCAAATGAAAACTGTGCATGGCGCGACGTTGGCGGAGAACGCGTGCCCTCGCGAGTCTTTTCCCGCGAACATTTTCGTTTAAGCTGCGCCGGTGGAATCGATCTGGGACCGGGCCAATCTGCAGCTGCGCGATCTCGCCGTCTATCAGCCGGGCAAACCAATCGAAGAGACCGCGCGCGAGCTTGGCTGCGAGCCGTCCGAGATCATCAAGCTCGCCTCGAATGAAAATCCGCTTGGCCCTTCTCCGAAGGCAATCAAAGCCATGTACGATGCGATCGAAAACGCACACCTTTATCCCGACGGCGGCGCGTTTTACTTGCGCAACGCCATTGCCAAAAAGCTCAACGTCACGCCCGATCATATCATTCTCGGCAACGGCTCGAACGAAATCATCGAGTTGCTGGCCCACGCTTTCCTGGAACGCGGCGACGTCATCGTCACTTCCGAGCACGCCTTTGTTGCTTACAAAATCATCGCCCGCGTTTTTGGCGCAGAAACAATTGAAGCGCCGAGCCGCGATTACGGCCACGATCTTGATGCTATGCTCGGCGCCATCACCGACCGCACCGGGCTAATTTTCATCGCCAACCCGAATAATCCGACCGGCACACTTTTATCCGCCGACGCGATCGAGCGTTTCATGGCGTGGCTGCCGCCGCAGGTATTGGTCGTGTTCGACGAAGCCTACTACGAATTCGTTGATGAAATGCCCGATACGCTTCGCTACATGCGCGACGGTCGAAATGTCGTCACGCTCCGTACTTTTTCGAAGATTCATGGACTGGCCAGTTTGCGCATCGGCTATGGCATCGCCCGGCCGGAATTGATCGAAGTGATGCATAAAACAAGGCAACCCTTCAACGTCAACGGAGTCGGTCAAGTCGGCGCACTCGCGGCGCTGGCCGACGAAGAGCATCAGCGTGAAACAAAAGAATTGACCGATAGAGGGCGCGCCTTTTTCGAAAAAGAATTTGCCACGATAAAACTTCCCTTCGTTCCCAGCGCAGCAAATTTTGTTCTGGTCAACGTTGGCGATGGTCTCGCGGTTTTTCGCGCTCTGCTTCAGCGCAAAGTGATCGTGCGGGCGATGAAAGGTTACAACTTGCCGGAATGGGTCCGCATCACCATCGGTACGATGGACCAAAACCGGAAATGCGTTGAAGCCCTCCGCCGAGTGCTAGGCTCGTAGCACAGCCATCTTGGCTGTGGGGCCGGTGGGCATCTTGCCCGCCGTTGCAATAACATAATGACCGCACAGCTAACTAACCCGTGCGTCGAATCATCAGCTTCAGTCCGGACCACACTTCATCGACTGCACAAACCTTTACATCGACAAGCCGCATCGGTAACGCCACATCGCGAATCGTGTCCTCGGTGATGTCGCTTTTCACCCCGGAACTCTTCTTCGGCCAGGACACCCAGATCACTCCGCCAGGAACGATTCTCTTTCGATAGGATTCCAGTTTCCTTTTGAGCTTAGAAGCGGAGGTCGCGAAAAGATGCACGAACTCCATGTCCGATTTCGCACTGCGAAGCCAGGTAACAGTGACATCAGCGGGTAAGGCCAGCAACGAAATGTAACTGTTGGGTGCTCCATCCACGTAGGCAGACATTCCCGTCTTGTAGCCGAGCTTCTTCCACAGAGGAGTGCCTGAATATCCAGCCATAGAAACGATCTACCTAGATGCCTAAAACACCGATGCTCAATATCTCGCCCGCAAATCCTTGCTGAACTACCTCGGATGTACGGCTAGATACTTCGGCCCATCGCGCAGCCTTAAATGTAAGCGGGAAAGAGATTTTCGCGGCGATTGGCACACCGTGCTTTAGCGCTGGTGTCCAGCGCGTCTTTCTGATCGCACTGGTTACAATACGGTCCAAAGAGGGATGGACGGATTGAATCACTTTTACATCTTGAACCTGGGCCACAGCGTCTAGTGTAACGGATACGCGCATTGTGCCGGTGACGCGTCGACGCCTGAGCTCGGCCGGATAATCCAGCCGAGAGATAAAGGAGTGCATTCCTTCAGCTGGAGCAGGTGCCACGTCAAAGGCTTCTTGCGGAGGTTGCTTGCGCCAATCATCGTAGTGATAGGTGGCTCCGGAACCTGGTTCGGTGTGCGATTGCGCAAATGCACTTGATTGGAAGGCGACGAACATCGCCAAGAGACAAGCTCCAGTTTTAACGGAGTAGTGCATCTAACGAGTATTCTGCCTAAAGATCCGCGACGAAGACCAGATAAAATCTGTCATCCAGTTACTCCTCAGATTGCAGCCAGTGGAAGACGGAGCCATGCTTCAGATTTGTCAGAAGCCCTCCAGCAAGGCAAGAGAGTAGAGGCGCGCGGGGCGGTTGCCGTGGGGTGGGTCTATGATATGGATATTACATGCCAATGGTGAAAGCCAGCTGTTCCCTCGATGCCATTTGGGCTTGAGGCTGGCGTGAACCGTTCAATCGTCCCAGGAGAAACGATCGCGGCCATTTCCACTGCGGCAGGCGAAGCGGCGATCGCGCTGGTTCGCATCTCTGGCGAAGACGCGATTGCAGTTGCCGATAAGATTTTTCGCGGCAAACAACGGGCCTCCGACTTGCAGCCGCACACTCAACATCTCGGTGAAATTATCGAAGACGGCGTCACCATTGATCAGGCAATGCTGGCGGTCCATCGCGCGCCAACAAGTTACACCGGCGAAGATCTGGTCGAGATTAGTTGTCATGGCGGCACGTTGGTTACGACCAAAGTTTTGGAAACATGTTTGCGCGCCGGCGCACGTGCGGCCCGGCCCGGCGAATTTACCGAGCGCGCTTATCTGAACGGTAAGATCGACCTAACCCAGGCGGAAGCCGTTATCGATTTGATTCGTGCGCAGACCGACCTCGCCTTGCGCTCCGCTACCGAACAATTGCGCGGCCGGCTCGGCGACGAATTTCGCGCGCTGCGTGAGCGGCTCATCGAGATCATCGCGCATGTCGAAGCGTCGATGGATTTTCCCGAGGAAGGAATTTCGCCGGATGATGTCACGACGATTCATAACCGCCTCGAGTCATTACGGAACGAGGTCGATAAATTAATTGCCACCGCTGAGACAGGGCGCATTTTGCGCGAAGGTTTGCGAGTAGTGATTTTCGGCGCGACCAACGCCGGCAAATCGAGTCTGCTCAATTGCATGCTCGGATTTGATCGCGCGATTGTGAGCGAGATCCACGGCACCACTCGCGATTCCATTGAAGAACGAATCAACCTGCGCGGCGTCGCCCTGCGTTTGTTCGACACCGCCGGCTTGCGCCCCCCGGAGAATCTGATGGAACGCGAGGGGATCGAACGCACCCAACGCACACTCGAAACAGCCGACCTGCGTTTGCACATCGTCGATGCCAGCGGCCCGCGTCCTCGCGATTTCGCAACGAACCCAGATGAGTTTCTGATACTGAATAAAAGCGATTTGGCGGAACATGCTGACTGGTCGTCCACTGACGCGATCCGGATTTCGTGTAAGACCAGCGCCGGCTTGCCGAATTTGGCGGACGAAATTTATCGGCGCATCGGCGGCGCGAAATTGAGCGCGGAAAGCCCGGTCGCGATCAATGCCCGACATCGCGATCAACTACGCCGCGCCTCGAATTCGATCGCGCGGGCGTTGGCCGCGATCGGCGCCGGAGCCACCCCGGAAATGTTCGCGATCGATTTGCACGATGCGCAGCACGCTATCGACGAATTACTTGGAGGCGGAGACGAAGAGGCGGTCCGCGATGCCATCTTTAGCCAGTTTTGCATCGGCAAATGATGCGAATGATTCGCGCCAATAAATGATTTACGAGCGCTTTCTCCGCCCGCTTCTGTTTGTGCTCGACCCCGAAACGGCGCATCACTTCGCGCTCGCGTTTTTGCGCGCCACCAAACCGTTGCTTCCAAAAGCGACCGAAAAGACCTCGCCGGTGTCGGCGTTCGAACTCAATTTCCGGCACCGGATTGGACTCGCGGCTGGTCTGGATAAAAATGGCGTCGCGCTGTCGGCGTGGGAAGCGCTCGGATTTTCGTTTGTTGAAATTGGAACCGTGACTGCCCAGGCGCAGCCGGGCAATCCGCGCCCGCGCATTTTTCGTTATCCAAAAGAACGCGCGCTCATCAATCGGCTCGGATTCAACAATGACGGCGCGGAAACGATTGCTAATCGTCTTGCGGAATTGCGCGATCGTGGCGGCTGGCCCGGTATTCCGGTCGGGATCAATATCGGAAAATCGCGCGTCATGCCGATTGAACGTGCGGTCGAGGATTATCTATTTTCTTTTCGTAAACTGCGGGCCCAGGCCGATTACATCGCGCTTAATGTCAGTTCACCGAATACGCCGGGATTGCGCGAATTGCAGGGAGGTCAGCGATTGGATGAATTGTTGCGTGCGATCAATGCCGAGCGCGGAAATATGCCGCTGCTGGTAAAAATCTCACCCGATCTGGAGCCGGCCGCGTTGGATGAGATTGTCAGCGTCTGTGAGGCCAACAACATTTCAGGGATTATCGCGACGAATACCACGCTCGATCATTCGGCCATTGCTCACGATGAAGAAGGTGGGTTGAGTGGTGCGCCGTTGCAGCAAAAATCGACGGCGATCATCCGGCAAATCACCAACAAAACAAAAATTTCAATCATCGGATGCGGCGGAATTCTTGATGTCAGCTCGGCCCGGGAAAAAATCGAAGCCGGCGCGAAGTTATTACAGGTTTATACCGGCTTCATTTTTCGCGGGCCGAAACTGATTCACGAAATCGCCGGCCTCTAGCTCCCGCAGTCCCAAGTGGAGGGCGGAGCTCCTGCGACGCCGGAACCGCCAGTCCGGCTCGGACCGGGCTTGCGGGAGCTCGCCCCTCCACAACGTGCGCGCAATATCGCGGTGATGCCCGAATCAGGAAAGGGAGGGGGATTATTATGTTGCGTTGGGCTGTTATTTTTCTGGTGATTGCGCTAGTAGCTGCGCTCTTTGGGTTTACCGGGATTGCCTCGGCCGCGGCGGGAATTGCGAAATTTCTCTTTTTCCTGTTCCTGGTTGTTTGCCTGGTGCTCTTTATCGCTGGAATGAGCGTGGCGAAAAGGTTCTAGAGACATTTAATTTTGTTAAAAATGGCGGGGAAGCGCGCCGATGATCACGGCGGCAAGCTGGAAGCCTGACTTCCAAATGAGGCTCCAGCTTCTAGCGTGTCTCCTCCCAGCTGCAATCAGCGGGCAAGATGCCCGCTGGCCCCACAGCCAAGATGGCTGTGCTACGTCAGGCGCGAACTGGCTCAGCCGCGACGGAGCTCATTTGTTTCTCGTTCAATAACTCGAGATT